>OFAY01000172.1_pt1 | contig 9410 bp, 6 predicted proteins | sample 1520371 | NCBI WGS metagenome assembly OFAY01 (sample SAMEA3696446, study PRJEB22514) | metagenome | biome: water; feature: marine; material: hydrothermal vent | place: Pacific Ocean | collected 2014-08-12 | depth 1521 m | reverse complement strand
TTAGTTAAATTTAGTTAAATTAAAATTAGACGAAAACTTTCGGTTTTCGTTGTCCACTTACTTCGTAAGTGAGGGCATAACTTTTTTAATTTTTTAAAAGTTTTTTAATTTTTTTAGTAATTTAACTAAAAATGTGTGCTTCCACATTCGGCACTGTTGGATATCCAAGCATCGTGGAAGCACTGTGCTTCCACATATTGTGGTGCCCGAATCATCCAAAAGAGAAACAATTTTGGATGTATATTACAAGGAACATTATATAGCATATATTATTTACGAATGCTATATATAGTAAATGCTGTGGGAGCTCACATTTATAATAAAAATTGGGGGAGATTCCAAACTTGCTTCTAACTATTTAACCATAATATTAGGAGTAGTTATGAAATTCGAAGATTTTGTTTTTGGACGCCCCCCCCTGTGATAAAATTAAAATAGGTTGATTATATGACTATGACGGAATTTAAAGAATTAGGATTATCTGAAAATATGATAAATGCATTAGAAAAAAAAGGATTCACAAACCCAACACCAATCCAAAAGAAAGCAATACCTATCCTATTAGAAGGAAACTTGGATATTATAGGACAGGCACAAACTGGAACTGGAAAAACTGCGGCATTTGGAATTCCAATGGTTGAAACACTTAATGAAGGTTCAAAGGATGTTCAGGCACTTATACTCGCACCAACAAGAGAGCTCGCCATACAGGTTTCAGATGAGATAAACTCATTAAAAGGAAATAAAAATTTAAAGGTAATTCCAGTCTATGGGGGGCAGTCCATAACTGAACAGATAAGGAAATTAAAGAAAGGAGTAGATATTGTTGTAGGAACTCCGGGGAGAGTTTTAGACCACTTAAAAAGAGGAAATCTAAAATTGCACAATGTTTCCTATGTTGTTCTAGATGAAGCTGATGAAATGCTCGACATGGGATTCATAGACGATGTTGAGGAAATTTTAAGATATACAAATCCAGACAAAAAAATGCTTCTATTCTCAGCTACATTGCCTAGGAAAATTATGGGATTGGCTAAAAAATACATGAGAAAATATGAAGTAATAAGTGTTAAAAAGGAACAATTAACTACAAATACAGTGGAACAGATTTACTATGAAGTTAGGAGCTCCGATAAGTTCGAGGCATTGTGTAGAACAATAGATATGAACAATGACTTTTACGGATTGGTATTCTGTAAAACTAGGGCAGATGTAAATGATGTGGCAAATAAACTTGCAAATAGAGGATATAAAGCAGAAGGTATCCATGGAGATATCGTCCAAAATCAGAGAGAAAGGATATTATCCAGATTTAAAAACAAAAGGTCAAATATCCTTGTAGCAACAGATGTTGCAGCAAGAGGTATCGATATTAATAACCTCACCCATGTTATAAATTACTCGCTCCCACAGAATCCCGAATCCTATGTTCATAGAATCGGAAGAACTGGAAGAGCTGGAAGAAGGGGAACTGCCATTACATTTGTTCAACCAGATGAGTTCAGAAAATTAAAATACATAAAAAAGATAGCAAAAACAGACATTGAAAAAAGAGAGCTCCCAACTGTGGAAGATATCATCAGTGCAAAGAAGTCATCAGTTATAGATAATATTTTAAAAATTGTGAGCTCCGAGGAATACAGCGAAGAATATCTTGATATTGCTAAGAAATTGTTGGAAGAAAATGATGCTGAAAAAGTTATAGCGTCCCTTTTAAAATACACATTTCAAGATGAATTGAACGAAAAAAGATACGGTAAAATCAAACCTACCAGAAGTGTTAAAGAAGTTAAAGAAGGTCAGTCAAGATTGTTTGTAGCTCTTGGGAAAAAGGATGGAATGAATCCAAGAAAACTTGTTGAATACCTTGAAGATAAGACGAATGTAAGGGGAAGATATATAGATGATGTTGCAGTATTTGAAAACTTCTCATACATCACAGTTTCTTCAAGAGATGCTGAAAAAATTATAAAAACCCTTGGTAGAGTTAGAAGAAATGGAAAATCCATTGTAGAACATGCTAAGAAAAGGAAAAACTATTAAATAATTTATTAATTTTTTATTTTTTTATTTAATTAGATTTATATATGTATATTAATAGATATATATTTCCAAAATAAAAATAGTAAAACTTAGAACCTAAGATTTAACCATATATTCTAATTAATAAATATAGTTGCCTAAAATAAAAAATAGTGGGCCCAGCCGGATTCGAACCGGCGACCCTCGCCTTGTAAGGGCGATGTCATAGCCAACTAGACCATGGGCCCAATGTGCTTTTGATATTTCTTTTTTTAAGATTTCATGGGTTTTTCTTTCCCGCAATCTTTCGACAAAATAACCAATGCAATCATAATATATAAAGATTTCGGTTTAGTGATTATTTCTACACTACCATTAAAGATACTAATTAATAATATAAAATCATAAAATATACTGCAATAGAATAAATGGTGTAATTATGGAGAGCTCACATTTAAAAAATTTTTTAAGAGATAGGGATGAAATAATAAAGTGCTCAAAAGAAAGGGATAATAACAGCATAAATGAATTTAAAAAAATTATTGATAAAATTAAATCAAAAAAGGAGGCAGAGGGAGAACCAACCAATATTGTTGCAGATTTCACAGAATACAATCCATTGCACAATGGACATAAGTATTGTTTAAATGAAGGTAAAAAATACGGTATCTTCATAAGCATACTTCCAGCACCACTTGAAAGAAGCGGGCGAGGTATTCCATATCTTGTTGATAGACATATTCGTTCTGAAATGGCCATAAAAGCCGGTGCAGATATTGTTGTTGAAGGTCCCCCTATGGGAATAATGGGCTCTGGTCAATACATGCAGTGCCTTATAAAGATGTTTTACACTCTCGGCACCGAGATTATACCGAGAGGATATATTAAGGAGAGTTCTATGGAAAAGGTCATAAACTGCATAAACAATGGGCATCATATTAAGGTAAAACCATATAAGATATCATGTGTTGAAACTGGTGAGCTCCTTTGTGAAAAACTTGAAATAGATAACTATGTCATAGCTTCCATGTCAAGCACTATTTATAAAGTTAATAAAAACTGCAACATTAACTTTAAACCAAAATTTGTTTTTGTAGAACGAATAGGGGGCATAAGTGGAACGAAAATTAGAGAGGGGATATTTAGCGGGAAATTTGATGAAATAAAAAACATGCTTCCAGAAACTACTTTGAATATTTTAAAGAAGTATTATGATAAAGGAGAACTGGATAATATTATTTTAAAAAGGTTTGAAGACAGGATATTGGAAACTGCAAATGAATATGAATTAAAAAATTACATTCCCGACTATGTAGCAAATATTTTAGAAAAAAACAGACCATTTAACAGTATTGATGAGATTAGACAGGCAATTCCCTATGGATTTTCAAGGCATTACAAAGAACGAATCTTGTCAAAGCTCGAAGCTCGAATAGAAAACGAGGTTATTTCAGAGTATATAAAAAACTATCCTTCAAAGATAAAAATACTTGCAGTAAATGATGTTATTAATTAAATAAAACGGTGATATTTTGCAAAAACAAAGATTTTGTTTAGACACTACGGCAATTACAGATAGTGAGGTTAGGAAATCACTTGGGGCAAATACGATTTCTGAATCTGCTGAGATGATACTTGATTTAATAGCAGAATCCAGGGTTCATTTGGATATTTCATGCCACATCCCATATCCCAGCGTATATGATGAACTCGTTGGATTTTTAAAAAGGGAAGGATGCCCAGAAGAGGTTTTAATTAAAGTGGATACATGGCTTGTAAAGAAAACACCAAATAGATATGAAATAAAGCTTCCAGCAGAGATACTTTATGAATATATAAGGGATTTAAGGGAGAGAATAAACAAAGGCATGAGAATAAGCGAAAATGCAATGTATGAAACAGCATCAGAGGCTTATGTGCTTTCACAGGATGAAGAATCAAAAGATAAAAAGGCATTAATAGATGATGTTTTATCGAAAACTGTAAATTCATTTAGGAATAAATACAGAAGTGCTCTGAGAACCGGGACTCTTGACAGTGCTCCTGATTTGGATGTGCTATTACTTGCGAAGGAGCTCGACGCCGCAGTTGTTGCAAGTGATGAAGGTATTGAAAAATGGGCTCAAAGGTTGGGGCTTAGATTTGTTAAGGCAAAAGACTTTCCATTTATACTTAAAGAATACTTAAAAGTATATGAGCTATGATTTATATTTTAGGACTTATATTTTAAGGAGCTCCAAGGATAAAGTAAAAACATTTAAAAAAGATAATGTTGCATATGGTTTATAATAGATATACATACGATAAAGATTTACAAAAACTAGTAAATCGACGAATTTTGCGTTATAATAATGGTAAAATACTATAAATTTGCTTTAATTAATGCTAGAAATCCCCATATTATTGATATATCAGAGACATTTAAAGGGAGATATTTATTGTTGATTAACTATAAATCCATCACAACGAAACACGGTGAATTAATATGGTGCTATTACTCATAAGAGGAGACAACTACGAAAAAATTAAAAATGCACTGGCAGATGTTCATAGGCATGCCAAATTGACAATAGAAGGAAAACCTAAAATTATGGTTCCTGAAGCAGCTGATGAACTTTTAAAATATGTATTGGGAGATATTAAGAGACCATGCACACATGCATGTTTGGTTAAAATAAAAGAAAATGCCCCAAGGGCAATTGATAAAATAAGAAAAATCCACCCTCCTGCCCATATTATAATTATAAGTGAAAGGCATGAGCCATACAAATACCTTATTGAAGACTTTCCAAAAATGCCACCATTGAAAGGATATTATAAAAGTAAAATGGAAGTAGATGCCGAAGAAAAAGAAAAAGCTAAATCAAATAAATTTAAAAGACCAAAATACGACAGAAAAAGAGGTTCAAAACCTAAATCAAAAATTAAATCCAAATCAAACAGTAAGAAATAAAATAATTAACAAACTAATAATAAGAATAATAAAAAAATAAGAAACTATGGTATGTTCGGAGCTCCTTGCAGTAATCCATAATAGGATATATGCCAAATCTTTTTGATGATACATTATGAATACATTACGAACACACCATATAAGTATAAGGGTGAATTAATGAAAGAAATAAAAGGAAAAATAGATTTTAGAGAGATGGATAAAGAAATAAAAGAATTTTGGGAAAATAATGAAATATATCAAAAAGTAAAAAAATTAAATGAAAATTATCCCGATTACTATTTTGTAGATGGTCCGCCATACTGTTCTGGCTCTATTCATTTGGGAACCGCTTGGAATAAGATAATAAAAGATACGGTATTAAGATTTAAAAGAATGCAAAACTACAATGTTCTTGATAAAGCAGGTTGGGACATGCACGGACTACCTATTGAGGTAAAGGTAGAGCATGAATTTAATTTACAATCAAAAAAAGACATCGAAACAAAAGTAGGAACTGATGTATTTATTGAAAAATGTAAAGAATTCGCCTTAAATAATAAGGTCGTAATGGAGCTCCAATTTAAAAATTTAGGAATATGGCTTGACTGGGAAAATGCTTATCTACCGATTAAAAATGACTATATTGAAGCTGGTTGGTGGAGTTTAAAAAGAGCTCATGAAAAAGAATTATTATCAAAAGATTTAAGGGTTGGATATTGGTGCCCAAGATGTGAAACATCATTGGCAGAGCATGAAGTAAGAGGGGAGTATAAAGATGTTTTAGACCCTTCTGCATATGTTAAATTTAAAGTGGCTGATGATACTTCATACCCAAATACCTATTTTGTAATTTGGACTACTACGCCATGGACATTAATATCAAACTTATTAATTGCCGTAAATCCTGAATTTGATTATGGATTTGTTGAGGTAATATTTGATAATGATGATAAAGAAACATGGGTAATTGCAGAGGCATTAGTTGAAGATGTAATTAAAATCGCAAAAAAACAAAATAATATTAAATCATATAACATAGTTAAAAAGGTAAAAGGGAAAGAATTAGAAGGAATAAAATATATCCCTGCACTATTGGAAGAAAATGAAAGACAAAAAGAATTTTTCCAATTAGAACAAGCACATACAATAGTTTTAGGTGACCATGTTAGTTTAGATGGTGGAACAGGATTAGTTCATACTGCCCCAGGATTTGGGGAAGAGGATTTTGAAGTTGGTAAAAAATACAATTCACCAATTTACTCGCCAATTGATGATGAAGGAAAATATATCGAAGGAAAATGGAAAGGAATATTTGTAAAAGATGCAGATGATAAAATAATTGCTACACTTACCGATAAAAATTTAATAGTAAATGTTGGAAAGAAAAAGCACACATACCCGCACTGTTGGAGATGCAAAACCCCGTTATTATTCAGAAGCACAGAACAATGGTTTTTAAATATTTCTAAAATTAAAAATAATATTGTAGAACATGCTAAAAACACTGACTGGGTTCCAAACTGGGTAGAAACTCGATATATAAATGGTGTTAAATTTGTTGGAGATTGGAATATAAGCCGACAAAGATATTGGGGAATACCACTTCCAATTTGGATTTGTGAAAATAAGGATTGTGGAAAATATAAAATAATTGGAAGTATCGAGGAATTAAAAAAGGAAATGATAAATGATATTTCCATTAATGATGATTTACACAAACCAACCGTGGATAAAATTATAATGAAATGTGATTGCGGTTGTGAAATGAAAAGAACTCCTGATGTTCTTGATGTTTGGTATGACTCGGGACTTGCCCCTTATGCTTCAATAAATGCAAAAGAATTAAAAAAGGCAGATTTCATTGTAGAAGGAAATGACCAAGTTACAAAATGGTTTTACTCCCAACATGCCCTTAGTGAAATCGTATTCGATGACATACCATATAAAAAATGTATGATGCATGGATTTACTCTCGACGAAACTGGGGAAAAGATGAGTAAAAGTATTGGAAATGTGGTAAATCCTGATGATGTTGTTGAGGAATTTGGAGCTGATTTATTAAGATTTTATTTACTTAGTGCAAATAAGGCATGGGAGGATTTAAGATTTTCAATTAGCGAAATGAATGATGTAAAAAGTGTATTTAATACCCTTTGGAATTCCTATTCATTCGCAGTTAATTATATGGTTCTTGATGATTTTAGTCCAAATGAAGAATATTTTAATCATTTAAGAGATGAGGATAAATGGATAATAAGTAAAATAAACTCTTTAACAAAAGAAGCAATTGAAGTTTTAGAGATTCCGCATCTTCACGAATATACTTGGAAAGTAAGGGACTTTATATTAAATGATTTAAGTAGATGGTATATTAAACTTATAAGAAACAGAACTTGGATGGAAAAAGAAGACCCAGACAAACTTTCAGCATATCAAACACTTTATTATGTGTTAATGAAATTGGTTGTAATATTGGCACCAGTTGCACCACATATAAGCGAAAAAATATATCAAAATTTGAAAATCGAAGGTATGCCACAAAGTATATTCATGACAAAAATCGTAGTTGAAGAAGAATATATAAATAAAGAAGTAGAGGAAGGTATTGAAACGGCAAGAGAAATTGTAGATGCAATACTTAAAGGAAGGGATAAGGTAAAATACACACTTAGATATCCAATATCAAAAATAATATTGCCAAATGAACTTGGAGATATTGTAGATAAATATCATTATATCATAAAAGAGCAAGGAAATGTTAAAAATATAGAAGTTAAAGAATTTGAAGGAAATATAACCGTAAAACCAAATTTCAGAACATTAGGGGCTTCCTTTAAAAGTGATGTTCCAGCTGTTGTAAAAATCATAAACTCCCAAAATCCAAAAGAATTAAAGGAGAAATTGGCAGAGGGAGAAATAACAATAGATGGATTTACAATTAAACCAGAACATGTTGAATTTAAAATAGACATTCCCGATAACATTGTTGGTATGGAGCTCCACAAAGGAAGTGTTTATATTGACATAGAATTGACGGACGAGATTATAAAAGATGGTCTTAAACGGGAAGTAATAAGAAGAATTCAATCAATGAGAAAAGACATGGATTTAGATATTGAGGAAAAAATAAAGGTAAAAATGGAAGGTATTGAATTTAACGAAGAGGGCTTAAAATCCATAGAAAAAGAAGTAAGGGGAACATTTGAGGAGTTTGAATGCGATAATATTCAAGAATGGAGCATAAAAACACCAAATGGTGAGGTTTATAATTTAAATATAGGAATTAAAAAGAATATGTAAATATATATTATAATGGGCATGGAGCTCCCAACCCACACCAAAATATACTTTTTATTTTTTATTTTTTTATAAAGTTATCTGCTATATCCAATATTTCTGCAATGTTATGTATTTTACATTGAGCTATTTTTAAAGCATTTTTTGAAACATCTCCATTTTGAAGTGTTATGACTGATAAATCACTTTCAAGCATTGCAGGGATATCATTTGAAGCATCTCCTACCATTATAACTTTATGTCCCCTTTTCTTTAAATCCACTACTAAATCTTTTTTTAAATTTTGGTGTGCTTCTGTAAGTGCATATTTTTTATCAATACCAATTAACTCACGAATCATTAGGCAGGAAGCCCACGATTTCAATCGTTATACAAAACAATGTTTTGTAAAATCTCTTACGAGATGGGAGGAATGCCGTTTTTTAGCATACATCATACTTAAAACCACCAAAAACTTTTTATATATTGAATGATATACTCAATAGTATGGTGATACCATGCTATTAACGCTAAAATCTAAACTAATTACAACACCAGAACAAAAAACCAAACTATTAAAAACAATGGAGAGATTCAATTCAGCATGTAATTATATCTCAAAAATAGCATTTAAAACCAAAACCTTTGGAAAAATAAAACTACAAAAACTCGTATATTATGAGGTAAGAGAAAAATACGGTCTATCATCTCAAATGGTGGTAAGAGCAATAGGAAAAGTATCAGAAAGTTATAAAACAGATAAAAAAACACCTCATAAATTCAAACCACACGGTGCAACAATATACGATGAAAGAATAATTACAATTAAAACACCAGACACAATATCAATACTAACAATAAACGGTAGAATAAAACTACCAATTAAATTTGGAAATTATCTACCATTAGAAAATAAAAGAGTGAGAGGACAGGCGGATTTAATCTACAAAAACGGTGAATTCTACCTAATGATTGTTGTAGATATTCCAGAAGAGCCTCCAAACTCTTCATTTTCTGATGTGTTAGGTATTGATTTAGGTATTGTTAATTTAGCAACTACAAACGATGGAGTAAAATACTCAGGAGAAAAATGCACGAAAGTAAGAAAACTATACGAGAGAGTAAGAGCAGAATTACAAAAGAAGAACACTTGGAGTGCTAAAAGAAAACTTAAAAA
>OFAY01000171.1_pt1 | contig 9433 bp, 12 predicted proteins | sample 1520371 | NCBI WGS metagenome assembly OFAY01 (sample SAMEA3696446, study PRJEB22514) | metagenome | biome: water; feature: marine; material: hydrothermal vent | place: Pacific Ocean | collected 2014-08-12 | depth 1521 m | reverse complement strand
AAAAACCTTTACTGAAGAAACCTACACTTTAGAGATTCTCTATCACGTCGGCACTTATGAAAATTCAATCCATTTTATTTTTGATCATGCTTCTAAAACCTGTGCGATTGTTGACCCCGCTTGGGAAGCAGACCTATTTATTCAAAAAATTACTGATAAAGGCTATACACTCACTGATATTTGGCTAACCCACTGGCACAATGATCACATGAATGCTGTCGATGAAATCGCTAATAAAACGGGGGCCAGTATCACTGCAGGCATAAATGAAATTCCTTATCTAGACATCAAAAACCCCATCAAAACGGTTGATGATAAAGATACTGTGACGTTAGGAGCTACCAGTGCAACCATTATTAATACCCCTGGGCACACAGCTGGCGGTGTTTGCTACTTACTCGATGGCCATCTGATTGCAGGTGACAGTTTATTTGTGTATGGCGCAGGGCACTGTGCAATGCCAGGTGCTGATGCAAATGTACTGTTTCATTCAATGCAAAAATTAAAACAGATAGAAGATGAGGTGTTATTACATTGTGGGCATGATTATGGTTCACAGATCACCACCACTATGGCGCAGCAAAAATCAGGCAACCCATTTTTAATGATTGATAATGAAGACGATTTTGTACGTTATCGTAATCATATTCATGATGGTTCGCGTACTTACCCAATGCAGCCGGTGAGCCAACAAGCCCTTGATGCCTTATTATGATTGGTTTTTTTGGTGGATCGTTTGATCCTGTTCATTTTGGTCATTTAAAAAATGCAGCTTTACTAAAAAGCACACTTGATCTGTCTGAGTTATTTTTAATGCCTTGTGCAGCACCTGTGCATAAAAATAAGCTTAACTTTTCTAATGCTCAACGCCTTGAAATGTTGCGATTAGCAACTCGAGAATTTAACGAGCTGTCCATTGATTTACGCGAAATTAACCGAGACAGTGCTTCTTATACGATTGAGTCTTTGATTGATATTAAGCACGAATATCCAGACACATCCGTTTGTTTGATTATTGGTATGGATAGCTTTATCAACTTATCTACTTGGAAAAATTACCAAGACTTTCATCAATATGTGCACCTTGTGGTGATTGCGCGACCTGATTGCCAAGCACCCATCGCGTCTTATTCATTTACACCAACTCAGACTATAACTGAACTGCATAATCAAACTGCAGGCTTGCTGTATTTTGCCAATACTGAACTGCTTGATATTTCTTCTAGCGATATTCACTGTATTCTTTTCAACACCGCCTTGAGTGGTAAAATGAGCGCGCAACAAAGTTTATCTGGCCTATTGCCGGAGTCCATTATTCACTACCTACAACACTTATGAATTTAGAACAACAACTCAAAGTCGTTACCGACACCATTGAAGAACTCAAAGGCGAAGATATTATCACCTTAAAAGTATTAGAACAAAGTGCTGATATCGAAGCCATCGTTGTCGCCACAGGACGATCCATACAACATGTACGCGGTATTGCCAACAATCTTAAGATTGAAGCCAAACGTTTAGGCATGAAAGTTGTTGGTATTGAAGGCGCAGAAACTGGTCATTGGATGCTGGTTGATTTAGCTGAAGTGGTTGTACATGTGATGACAGAAAAAACTCGAGAATTCTACAAACTGGAAAGACTTTGGTCTGGTTCTGAGCGTTCTGACGACTAACTTAGATGAAGATCAAACTGATTGCGATTGGAAAAAAAATGCCCGATTGGATACAAACGGGCATCAATCATTATCAAAAACAATTACCTGCCTTGCTTAACTTTGAATTAATTACACTTGAAGCGCAAAAGCGAAAAGGTAAAAATATCAATCAAATCAAAGAATTAGAAGGCGGACTACTGATAAAAGCCACACAAGGGTCAAGCCATGTCATTGCCTTTGACGAATTCGGAAAGCAAAACACCACCAAAGATATTGCCAAAAACATGGAAAATTGGCAACAAAATGGTGACAATATAGCCTTGTTAATTGGTGGTGCAGATGGGCTATCTACCACTTGTAAACAGCATGCTAATCAGCTGTGGGGCTTGTCAAACTTAACCTTGCCGCACTCCATGGCACGCTTACTAGCCGTTGAACAAATCTACCGCGCACATTCATTATTAACCAACCATCCATATCATAGGGAGTAACCATGAAATTAGAACTCATTAGCTTTAAACTTTGCCCATTTGTACAGCGCGCTATCATCATCTTAAAGAAACAAAAGATTGATTATGACATCACTTTTATCAATCCAATGGATCCGCCTGATTGGTTTAAAGCCATATCACCAACCGGACAGGTGCCTTTATTAAAAGCAGATGATGAAGTGATTTTTGAATCAAGTGTCATTAGTGAATTCGCTAATGACATTAGTGAGAATGATTTACACCCAAGTGATGCAATACAAAAAGCTAAAAATCGTGCTTGGATTCAGTTCTCATCCGGTATGTTTGATGACCTATTCAACCTAGTGACGGGCGATGAAGAAACTTACACTAAGGCCAAAGAATCATTATTTGAAAAGCTGGCTAAAGTTGAGGCGGTTAAAGGTACAGATACTTTCTTTAATGGTGCTGATTTCGCTATGATTGATGCAGCCTTTGCACCTATCTTTATGCGCCTTGCTTGGATTAATGAATTTACCGATAATGCAATATCAATCAATGAATTTAGCAATCTTAGTGCTTGGAGCGAGGCAATCTTAGTGGTTGATGAAGTTAAAGATTCAGTGTCTGAAGGAATAGATGATGTTTATTATTCCAATATCGAAGCGCGTGAAGGTTATCTGTCGACTTTACTGGTTGACGAATAGTCGTTTACAAAATCGCTAAAATGTTTTCAGGTGGTCGTCCAATGGCAATACCCTTATCAGTCTTGACAATTGGACGCTCAATCAAAATTGGATTATCAACCATTGCCTGAATCAAATCATCTTCACTGAGCGATTCATCGTCCAAGTTATTTTCTTTATAAGGCGCTTCAAAGGTACGCATCAAAGTACGTGGGTCCATGCCCAGCTCATCAAGCAAGGCTTTTAATTCTGCCACACTGGGCGTATCTTCAAGATATTTAATTACTTCGAAGTCTAGGCCTTTTTCTTCTAAAATAGCTAGGGTTAGTCTAGATTTTGTACATCTTGGATTATGGTAAATTTTTACACTCATTATTAAAAACTGGTTATGAAAAAAATTCTCATTATACTCTCACTTTTTTTTCCATTAACAATGACACAAGCAATTACAGTCGATGAAATTGTAGCAAAAGCCAGCACGCTTTGGGAAAACGAAAAAGCCATCAAAGTGCCAAATTTCTCACTCGTCGATATTGAGGGAAATGTGCATACTGACGAGTCAACCAAAGGCAAATACTTAGTAATCAACTTTTGGGCTACTTGGTGCCCACCTTGTCTAAAAGAGATTCCTGCTTTCGTAGAGTTCTACGAGAAAAATTCTGATAGAGTTGAAATACTAGGATTGGATTACGAGCAAGCCGATAAAAAAACCATTCTAGAATTTACCGATACCTTTATGGTTAATTATCCAATCATCCTATTTGATGATAAAAATGGCTCACAATTTACTAACTTTGGCGATGTGTTTGGCATGCCAACCACTTACATCTATGACCCAGAAGGCAGATTGGTTGATTTTCGTATGGGTGAAATCGACATCGAAACTTTAGAAAAATCCATTCTTTAAATCCAAGTCTTAGATTTTAGATTTTCATCACGCACCAACTTAGGCACCAAATAACCACTTAGGCTACTCTTCAAGTCTTGATGTAATTGAATGGCGCGTTCATCACTGATTAAAAAGTGCTCTGCCCCTTTCACCTTGTCCAGCATGTGTAAGTAATACGGCAAGATACCAATATCAAATAACTTTAAACTCAGGCGCTCTAAGGCACCCAAATCATCATTAACTCCTTTTAACAACACAGATTGGTTGAGTAGCGTGATATTTGTAAAATTTCCAATATTTTGGATAAACACTTCTGACACTTCATTTGCATGGTTAATGTGTGTCACTAAAACTACTTTTAACGCCGTTTTAGTGAGTAATTTGACCAATTTATCCGTTATTCTGCTTGGGGTAACCACCATAGAGCGAGAATGAATTCGTAATATCTTTATATGTTCAATATTTTCAATATTTCTGATTAATTGAGCTAGTTTTTCATCGCTCAAACTCAGAGGATCGCCACCACTGAGTATGACTTCATTGATTGATTGATGAGAGCGAATATAGTCTTCAATCGCTAGCCAGTTACTCATTGCATCATGGCCAGAATAATCAAAATTTTGTCGAAAACAATACTGGCAGTGAATCGCGCACACACGTGATGTAATTAATAAAACTCGATTAGGGTATTTGTGAATTAAACCGGCGACTGGTGCGTTATCTTCATCGCCCAATGGGGATAAACTAAACTCTGCTTGCTTTTGTGCACTCCTAAAGGGAATAACTTGTTTTAATAAAGGATCATCTGGATTATTCTTATCAATCAGATTGGCAAATTCTAAAGGGATTTTGATTGGAAAGTGTCGATCTTTAAACTGATCACTTTGAAAAAAAACATTACAACTGTTCGCCCCTTTTAAGGTGTTTCTTGTATTGTGCTGCCAGTTGCTTTGCATAATGATTGATGCATTAAAAAGCCCCGTAAACGGGGCTTTTTAGATCATTCTTAGTGAATGTAATTATCAGGAATTAGCAGAAATTTGCAAAGTTTGCATCTGTTTGCTCTTTGCCATCTTCAAAGCCAGATTCCCACTCATCAGTAATTCTTTGCTCTTCAAGTTCAGGATTGTTTAAGAAACCAGCTACCCAGCCTTGGATGTAGTTATCATTTACGCCCATTTCTTCCATTTTTTTAACACCTTCGTAGTAAGTCATTACTGATACTCCTTAAATTTTGTTTATAATTTCACATTCTTCAATCAAGCTTAAAATTACTTGATATCAGAGAAAGGTAATATTATAACCATTTAAAGCTATCAAGCAAGAAAAAAACATGAATTTATCTGAAATTACCGACGGACTTAATGATAAGCAAAATCAATCAGTTACTTTAGGTGATGCACAAAATGCTTTAATACTCGCGGGTGCAGGTAGTGGTAAAACCCGAGTTTTAACACACCGAATTGCTTATTTAGTCACACAGAAAAACACGCATATTGATGCTATTTTAGCAGTAACCTTTACAACAAGGCTGCCAAGGAAATGCGTGAACGTCTTGAATTTTTATTAAGACGACCAATTAGAAGTATGTGGGTGGGCACTTTTCATGGATTGGCACATCGATTATTACGCGCCCATCCAATTGAAGCCAACTTAAGTGCACAATTTCAAATTCTTGATCAGCAAGATCAGTTTCGTATTGTTAAGCGCTTGATGAAAGAAAATCAAATCGATGAATCAAAATACCCGGTTAGAAAAATTCAGTGGTTTATCAACCAGCAAAAAGATGAAGGCATTCACCCGGGTGATATTGACGCTGGATATAACTACTTTGTTAAACAAAGTGTCAAAGTATTTGAGCTTTATGAGGCGCACTGTAAAGCCAATGAACTGATTGATTTTGCCGAACTTTTAGTACGTAGTTATGAGTTGCTAAAAAATAATACTGAGTTGCTTACACACTATCAAAATCGCTTTGAGCACATCTTGGTTGATGAGTTTCAAGACACCAACACCATTCAATACAAATGGATTAAATTACTCTCATCAGGAAAAAATCAAATATTTTGTGTGGGTGATGACGACCAATCAATCTATGGCTGGCGTGGCGCAAAGATAGAAAACATTCAAAAATTAGAATCTGATTTTCACCCTATTCAAACCATCCGACTTGAGCAAAATTACCGCTCTACAGGTAATATTCTAGGTGCGTCTAACGCACTAATTGCTAATAATTCTAATCGCCTAGGAAAGTCGTTGTGGACCGATTCTGGTAATGGTGATTTAATTGATATCTATGAAGCACGTACAGAAACCGATGAAGCAGACTACGTTGTCAGCACCATTCAAAAACACATTAACGATGGTACATCAGCCAACGAATGTGCTATTTTGTATCGCTCAAATGCGCAGTCTAGAGGCTTTGAAGAGCGGTTAATTAAATACAATATTCCTTACGTGATTTACGGTGGTCTTCGCTTTTTTGAACGCGCTGAGATTAAAGATGCACTGTGTTACTTACGCTTAATGGAAAGCTCAGCTGATAATGTTGCTTTTGAGCGCGTGGTCAACTTCCCAACTCGTGGTATTGGCAATGCCACCATTGAAAAAGTAAGAGAATTTGCGCGTGATAATAACACCACCCTCTTTCAAGCAGCCATTGCAATATCACCTTCATTACCGACTCGTGCAAGCAATGCACTAATCGGGTTTACACAACTGATTGAACAAATGTGTGATGATGCCAAACACCTTGAGTTAAGTGAAAAAGTTGCTCACTTAATTAAGGCTTCTGGCTTAATTGAACATTACTCAAATGACAAAACTGATAAGGCTGGTAGTAAAAAAGCAAACCTTGAAGAACTTATTGCAGCAGCCAAGCAATACGCTCATGATCAAGATTCTGATATGAGTGAAGTGGTTGGTTTTATCTCGCTGGCCTCGTTAGACTCCAGTGGCGATACTAATGCACCCATCAATCAAAATGTTCAATTAATGACCATTCATTCTGCCAAAGGCTTGGAGTTTCCCAATGTTTTTTTAACCGGTATGGAAGAAGACTTGTTTCCATCCAGGCAAAGTAAAGATGAGCCACACTTAATGGATGAAGAAAGAAGATTGTGCTACGTTGGCATGACCCGTGCCATGAAAAAACTCAGTCTATCTTTTGCAATTAAACGCTTTTTATATGGGCAGTCTTTACTTGCCTACCCTTCTCGATTCTTAGACGAAATTCCGAGTGAATATACAAACTCAGTTAAGCAAAAATTTGGCGCAACCATACAAAATTGTCAAGAAGATGATGTCTTTAATCAAGATATCGATCCTGAAGGACAAGGTCAATTATCGATTGGTGTGACAGTTAGGCACGCTAAATTTGGCTTTGGTACGGTACTCAACTTTGAAGGTGATGGTGACTCAGCCCGTATTCAAATCAAATTCAAGCAAGCGGGTACTAAGTGGTTGATTAGCTCATATGCTAATCTGGAGTATGTTTAATTTAAAGTCTTTTTAAGGTCGTCAACTGAGAAGCTTTGTACCGTTTGTTCATCGGTGTAAACTGGCTTCATTTTAGTATGTGTGCCCGAGTCTTTTTCAATGGCTGTTTGTCTAGAAATAACGATATCTAAACAATCGGTGATCATCTTTTGTGTGCCTTCTGTTAAAGGATGACGCAAGCCTGGCTTGGTCATGGTGTCTTTTGCAACGGCAATTAGGGTTTTTCTAACAGCACTTAATAAACGAATTTCAAAATCTGGTTTGTTGTCTGTACTCATAATAATGATTGTATGTTTTGTCGATGATTGTTATGCGCTATTTTATCAAGATTAAAGGGTTTAATCCCTTTCATTAAGTGTAGTTTCTCACACTTAGACCAATCAAGGTCGATCACTTGCTCTACCAATTCTGGGTGATTACAGATTAAGGCCATATCACATCCGCTGTCTAACGATACCTGCACACGTTCGACAATACCTTTAATAAAATGTGCACCTTGCATGGATAAATCATCACTAAACACAACACCGGCAAAGCCAAGTTGCGATTGCAAAATATCTTTAATCCATTTTGATGAGAATCCTGCGGGCTTGTCATCCACCTGAGAATACACCACATGCGCAGGCATCACAGCATCTAAACCCTGACCAATCAAGCCTTTAAAACTGAGAATATCTTGCCTAATTTCATTCATTGAGCGTTCGTCAATGGGTAAATCTAGATGTGAATCAAGTGCCACATGGCCATGCCCAGGGAAGTGTTTACCCACACACTTCATACCCGCCTCATGCATACCCTCAATCAAAGCACCGGCTAATTTCACCACCGCTTCAGGGTTAGAATGAAATGCCCTATCGCCAATCACCGAGGAATGGCCGTAATCTAAATCCAGCACCGGTGCAAATGAAAAATCCACACCAATATCTAACAACTCTGCCGCTAAAACCCAGCCACAAGAAAAAGCTTGCTCTAAGGCTAATTCAGGATTTTGATCATAGACTTCACCCAATTTTGCCATGGCTGGTAGGTGAGTAAAACCCTCTCTAAAACGCTGCACTCTACCACCTTCGTGATCTACTGAAATCAGCATATTTTGATTAATCAAACGGATTGATTTAATCAGCTCTTTAACTTGATCAATACTCTCAAAATTACGGGTGAATAAAATCACGCCACCTATGCTCGGCTTAGATAATCGGTTTTTTTCTTCTTGTGTCAGCATCAAGCCTGACACGTCCATCATGATTGGGCCTAGTGTCATAATTTAATCAATATAAGGTTTAACTTTGTACACCAGCCATAACACTGGAATACCAATTAGTGTGGTAATCACAAAGAATTCACTATAGCCAAATTGCTCAACTAAGGTGCCTGAGTAACCACCAAAGATTTTAGGCAGCAAGGTCATGAGTGATGAGAAAATCGCATACTGCACCGCAGTAAATTGAATGTTAGTGAGGCTAGATAAAAAGGCAATAAAGGCAGTTGTTGCAATGCCGGCAGAGAGATTATCCATAGCAATAGTGACATACAGCCAAGTAATATCATGACCCACATTTGCCAACACGATAAACAGAAGGTTGGTAAGTGCTGAGAGTAATGCACCTAAAAACAACACCTTGAATACGCCAACTCTAATGGCTAAAATTCCGCCTAAAAAGCCACCAGCAAGGGTCATAAATAGGCCAAAAGTTTTAGAGATAGTGGCAATTTCTACCTTAGTAAAACCCATATCTTGATAGAAAATATTTGCCATTACGCCGAGTACAATATCACTCACACGATACAAGCCAATCACAGCTAATAACAATACAGCCACACTCATGCCGTAGCGGTTAAAGAAATCTTTAACCGGATCAACATACGTATTATTGACCATGGACCGATTAACAATGTTGAATGCGATTAATGCTCTAGCTGCAATATAAGCACCTAAAAGCGCTATCATCATACGAGCTGTGCCAACAATAAAACCAGCAAGGTGTTTGTTAGCAAAAACCTCAATTAAAGCTTCTTTAGCGTCTTTAACCAAACCGGCTGTTGCGTTAAAGGTTAAGATAAAAGCAACAACAATTGATAAAAATAATAAGAAGAATCGAGCGTAATCAGTTGTACTGTATTCAGCCTCTTGTCTCTTGGTGTCGGGCTCACTAATAATCAGTGTGGTCGCCACACCAATCAACATCACCGCTGCCATAATCATGTAAGTACCTGACCAAGCATCGTAACTATAGAGCGCTTTGGTTGAGCCTAAAT
>OFAY01000169.1_pt1 | contig 9438 bp, 8 predicted proteins | sample 1520371 | NCBI WGS metagenome assembly OFAY01 (sample SAMEA3696446, study PRJEB22514) | metagenome | biome: water; feature: marine; material: hydrothermal vent | place: Pacific Ocean | collected 2014-08-12 | depth 1521 m | reverse complement strand
AAATCTCGATAATGTGGTTTAAAAGAGGAGTCCATTAAAATAAGGATGGAAACAAATATTAAAGCGTGTTGTAGCATTCTATGGGGTTGTAATCCCAAATATGAAAGATTTGACAGAGACCTGCCATTGAAAGACCAAATAAATATTAAAAGTTCCACATTATCGAGATTTGATTTAATACTATTGTTATCAGATATTATTGAGAATAAAACAGAGAAAAATATTTTATTATCAATGATGGATGATGAAGAAACACCGCAGGAGACACTAAACATATTGAGAAAATATATTTTATATGCAAGGTCTTTTAATCCAACGATACCACAGGAAATAAAATATAAAATTGTTGATTATGTGTATAAATTAAGAATAAAACACAATATGAACCGTAGAGTTCTAAACAGTATTAAAAAATTAGTTGTAGCATCAGCAAAAGCACATCTGAGGAATGAAGTTAATGATGATGATTTTAAACTTGCTATTGAATTGTATGAATTGTTTTTAAATACATTCTTATATGACCCTGAAACTGGAATATATGATTGTGGAAAAGTTTCAGGGATAAGCATTTCTGAAAAGTCAAAGATGGATGAGGTTAAAAAAGTAATTGATGATTTATGCAAAGCATCCATAACGGGACTTGCAGATGAATACGAGATTTATGATTATGTAAAGGACAGAATGACAGAAGCGGAACTTAATGAGATAATTAAAAAATTGATAAAGTTGGGGGATATTGACGAGCCAAGATATGGGAAGTATAGACTATTATAATTTCCTACTTTTCCAACACTTTTCTATATGGAAATATGATAATAAACGGTAGGGTTTTGATGTCATTTATAGTGATTTTTCCAAATTGATGAGACGGTGGTATTATGGAGATTAAGAAGTATGATAAGCTAAAAAAAGACATTGGAAAAGTGATAGAGTATTCAGAAAAATATATTAGGGATACAACAGAATCAAAAATCCTTTCCCATATAAAATGGAAATTGGAAAAAACTGGAAAGTTAAGCGATTGGGAATATGTTGGATGGCATGTTGATGAGGAACCGCACTTTTATTGTCAGGAACATGCTGATGATGAAAGGTATATTGACTATGTGAATATTTTTGCAGTGTTTAAATTTAGGAGAAATGAGCATGTGGAAAGGATAAAACATTGTATAGCGTATCATTATCCATAATATTTTAAAACTTTCGTATATAAGTTTTAAGTTGGTAAAATTTTCTGAACTATAGTATGCACCATGTATGGATATGATATTTATATAAAAAGTAATTATATTTATGCCATATACCCAAATATGGCGATAATATGAGTGAAAAAAAGAAAATACTTTACAATACTATATTTGACATGTATAAAATATTTGTAGGTTATTGTGTGGTATTTTTAGGTGCTACTATATTGCAGACATCATCAGGAAGTATAAATATAGATATGGGGATTACATTAATTATAATTGATTTGATTGCTATGTTGATAATTTCCTGGTTATTTGTTCCTATGTTGTATAGTATGTATAGAAAACTTTAAGATGTTTCCATTAACTTTTTACCGCCTAATTTAAAATACCATATATATAACCCTATTGAAAATAATACCATTAATCCAAAGGACAATATGACTAACATCATAAATAATGTTTGGTTATCCATATTTCCACCTCAATATAATTTAAGTTGTCCATTTTATATATATTCTTTTGTTATGGGTCTGCTCAGAGCTCCTATATATAAATTGGAATTATGTGAAATAATTAATTATAATTCTTTTGAACCAATAATCACGTTTTATTGCTTTTTATATGTTACAAAGGCATAATATACTCAAAAACTTATTACTATTTATTCTTGAAATTATCATTTCATAGTGGCACCATACTTTCCCTTTTTTGTGGCTAAAAAAGATTTAATTTTTGTATGGGATTTTAATTAAAAATAATGATTTTTAATGATTTTTAATGAAAAAGAGTTAGAATTAACAAACTGTTGCCTTAGGTTTCATAAGGCAACAATTGGTAAAATATTTCTGAACCCATTATGTTAATTAACCACATAAATTTTTAATTCCTTCTATAACTAGATTTGTCATAACTTCCGAGCTAATATTTAACACAATACTTTTAAATCTATCTTTTAATGAAGGTTCATTCTTAATTGCCGTTTCGATATTTTTATTAATCCTTTCATCATCGTTAGAATTAATTAATTCTGAAAGCTTATAAACTGCCCCTATAGCTTCAGTTTTTGCCCCTTTATCTATTAATTCTTTTGCAATGTTTTTTAGTTCCTTTTTTAGGTCTTCTTTTGAATTTATTTGAATATTGTCGTGTCCTGTTATAATGTTATTATTGTTCCCCCGTATGTTTAAGTCAGTCGTAGACTGATTGTAGTCACCGAGTACATTGATAATAATGTTTTCTTTCCTCTCTTCTGCAATTTTTATTTCCTTTTCATTAAATGTCATTCCTTCTCCTAAAATACCTTCATCTTCCAATTTTAATGCCCATTCTATAATATTATATCTAACTTGGCGAACAATTCTATTTAATTCATTAGGTGGTATTTTATTAATGAGTATGCTTGAATTAATTAATAAATTATTTCCATTATCCTTAATTAATTCGCGTATTATTGAAGAAGATATGTTGTTTGGGATGATATATGACCTCCCTTTATCTGCAGAACTTTGTATTGTTCCTATATCTTCTATTATTGTCATTTTACATATTTCTTTGAAATATTCTTCGTTACTTGCAATATATATATCTGGACAACCTGCATACCCTGGACGGAGGTGTAATGCCCCTTGAACTTCCCGATATTCTGGAATCTTTGAACCTTCTGGATATCCTTTAATTTCATAATCTATCCATTCTTCAAACTCTTTAATCTTTAATTTATGCGCTACTATTTTAGCATTGTTTAATAGTTCTAAAATATCCACATCTGAATTGTTGGCTTTTTTCTGTAATTCTAAAACTAATGATGTCATATTATCACCTTATTTTATTTGATTAAATTCCTTTCATCCCCCTTTGTATTGTATTTTTATACATTTCAGCACAGCGCCCCCTTTAATCCCCTTAATTATATATTTATATGTTCTAATATTTAAAGTTAAACTGTTAATCTAACATGCAAATTAGGCAACTTTTATGTAAGTTGGTTAAAAACATATATTATTAAAAATGAATTATATTTTACAAAATAAATTAACAGGTGTGTTATCATGGTTTCTCTTATTGATGAATTGCCTAAAATAGTTAGGGATGGGAAAAAAGAAGCTCAGAAAATATTGGATAGTCTTTCAGATAAAAATAGAATTACTCTTCAAACTAATGAATGTGTAATTCCTACAAAGGCAGTAGGTGAAGGATATTTTGGACAGGAATTAAAAGAATCTGAGGAAGGATGGAGAAATAGGTTAATTTATGGAGATAATTTATTAGTTATGCAGGCACTCCTTGCAGGGGATGAATATACTCCTTCAATGAGGGGAAAAATAGATTTAATTTATATTGACCCACCATTTGATTCAAAGGCAGATTATAGAACTAAAATAAAATTGCCAGGATGTGATATTGAAAAAAGACCTACTGTAATTGAACAATTTGCCTACTCTGATACTTGGAAAGACGGCACTGCTTCCTATTTAAGAATGATGGTTCCGAGATTAATTTTAATGAGGGAATTGTTATCAGAACAGGGAAGTATTTATGTGCATATTGATTGGCATGTTGGGCATTATGTTAAAGTGATTATGGATGAAATATTTGGGAAGGAGAATTTTGTTAATGAGATTATTTGGAGTTATAAAACAGGAGGAGTCCCTGAAAAATTGGGATATGCTAAAAAACATGATATTCTGTTTTTTTATTCAAAAGTAAAAAACAGAACATTTTTTAAATTACCTAAACAAAAATCATATTTAGATTCTAAATTTTTTAAACCACATCAAAAAAAATCAAAAGAATTAGGAATTGAAGAAGATTATATTGGTATGTTTAGGTTGGTTGAATGTAGGGATGTTTGGGACGATATAAAAGCATTTCATCCAAGATGCTCTGAAAGAGTTGATTATGCTACACAAAAACCTGAGGCACTTCTTAAAAGAATCATAGAAGCATCCTGTCCTGAAGGTGGAATTGTTGCAGACTTCTTCGCTGGCTCTGGAACAACAGGAGTAGTTGCTGAAAAACTCGGTAGAAGATGGATTATGTCAGATTTAGGAAAGCCTGCCTGTATGATTATGAGAAAAAGGCTTATTGATATAGATGGATGCAAACCATTCCTATATCAATCAATAGGAGACTATCAAAAGGAACAGTTTGAACAATCTCAATATAGGAGAGTTTCCGATTTAGCACATGTTGTTTTAAATTTATTTGGTGCAATTCCATTTCCAAAGAAGGAAGGTGTATTAAACAATTTAGGATATATCAAAGATGAAAAAACACTGGTTTATGTGGATTCACCTTCCAAAATGACAGGTCTTAGCACCATTAAAAGAGCAATTAAATTAAGAAATGAATACATGGGCGGTTGGAAAAAGGTAATCGTATTAGGTTGGAACTTTGTGCCAAATATTGGACAAATTATCGATGAAATGAAAGATAAAAACTTAGAGGTTTTAGTAATTCCACCTGATTTACTGGATAAATTAAAAACAAAATCAAGTTATCAAAGATTAATTAAATCTGGAAAAATAAGGTTTTCATCACTTCAATATCTCACAGTAGCCCCAATAGAAAAAAGAGACCCTTCACCAACAAAAGGAGAAGGTTATGAAGATTTAATAATAAAACTTGAAAACTATATTCTTTTATCTCCTGATTCATTGCCACTTGATGACAAAAACAAAGAAAAATTAAACAAAATAATTGAAAAAGACCCATTAAGTTTAATAGAGTATTGGAGTATTGACCCAGATTATGATGGAAAGGTATTCAGAAGTAAATGGCAGGATTACAGGGGGAACACTTCCGAAAATAATGACCCATATCATGTTGTTAGAAAGGCAATAATAACCGTTCCAAAGAAGGAGGGAGTCCGTAAAGTTTGTGTAAAAGCAGTTGATGTATTTGGATTTGAAAGTGCAACAGTTTTGGAGGTTAAATAATATGAAAATAAAAAGCATGAAAAAAGGGACAGGAGATATTCCTTTAAAACTTGCAGAAACTATTAATGAAATAGTAAATAGAGAATGGGAGAGTGGAGAATTTTTAGAGAAAGTGACGCCCACCACTCATGATTTATTGATGTATTGGTTTCACGATTCATTTTGTGAAGTTAGGGATATTAATTTCCACGAAGGTCAGAAACAATCCATACTAAATACCATATATATGCATGAGGTTTTAGATTCAAAAAATATAATAGATTTATATGATAAAACAAATCCTGAATTATTGGCGGAACTTAATATATCTGATTTATGCCAAGATAAACATCTTCATTCAAAATATTGTATTAAAATGGCAACAGGAACAGGAAAAACATGGGTATTAAATGCCCTTCTAATATGGCAGTATTTAAATGCAAAGCATGAAAAAGAAGAGTCTGAAAAATTTTCTAAAAATTTTCTAATTGTTGCCCCAGGATTAATTGTATATGAAAGATTATTAGACGCATTTCTTGGAAAGGAGTATGAAGATAAAGTCCGAAACTTTGAAGAATCTGATTTTAAAAAATATGAAGAATTGTTTATTCCAACAGGATATACGGATGAGATATTTGGATTTATCCAATCCAGTGTTGTAAGAAAGGAAGAAATTGGAAAAAAAGTAACTGGCGATGGATTAATAGCAATTACCAACTGGCATTTATTGGCAGGAGAAGATAACGATAAAAAGAATATTGACAACCCCTTAGAGGACCCCTCAAAAGTTGTTAAAGATGTACTTCCAATAACGCCAGGAAAAGCAGGAGGTAATGACCTAAATGCCCTCGATAGTAAATATTATAGAGGAGGGGAAATAGAATATCTTGCAAACTTACCAAGTTTAATTGTATTTAATGATGAGGCACACCATATCCACGAAGTTAGAATAGGAGGAGAAGTATCAGAAGTAGAATGGCAAAAAAGTCTAAATTATATCTCAAAAAATAAAAAAGATAGATTTATACAAATTGATTTCTCAGCAACTCCTTATAATGTTACAGGTTCAACTCAGAAACAAAAGCATTATTTTCCACACATAATATCTAATTTTGAATTAAAAACTGCAATCCAAAAAGGACTTGTAAAAACGGTTGTATTAGATAGAAGAAAAGAAATTGCAACTCTTGAACTTGATTATAAAGCAATTAAGGACGAAAATAACAAACCAATTGCACTTTCAGAAGGTCAAAAAATAATGCTTCGGGCAGGATTAACAAAATTAAAAATGTTGGAAAATGAATTTGTTAATCTTACAGAGGAAAACGGAGTATCTACTAAACATCCTAAAATGCTTGTAGTATGTGAAGATACTGAAGTAGCGCCCATTATAAATGAATTCTTAAAAAATGAAGGATTATCCAATGATGACATTTTAGAAATCCATTCCAATAAAAAAGGGGAAGTTAAACCAAATGAATGGGAAAAAATTAAACAAAGATTATTTAATATCGATAAATACAAAAGTCCAAAAGTGATAATTTCCGTTTTGATGCTCCGAGAAGGTTTTGATGTAAATAATATATGTGTAATAGTTCCTTTAAGGTCAAGCCAATCTCAAATTCTATTGGAACAAACCATAGGTCGTGGATTAAGATTAATGTGGAGAGAAAAAGAATATGAAGATATAAAAAGGGAAAATCTCCGCAGGATGTTATTTGAGAAAAAAGAGCCAAGCAACTATCTTGACATATTAAGTATTATTGAACACCCCGAATTTATAAAATTCTATGAAGATTACATAAAAGAAGGAGTTGCAGGAGTATCCACTACGGAACCAAGAGATAGAACAAGCATATTAGGGGATATTATAAAAGTCCCATTAAAAGAGGATTATGAAAAATATGATTTATTCATCCCCTATATAATACAGGACAGGGAAGAGTATTTAAAACCCTTTGAATATGACATAAATAAATTAAACCCATTTAAAATTCCTCTTGAAAACCTAAAAAAGATAATCCCAAAAGATGAATCCTTCATATCCCGAGAACTTACTGTAAAAACAGTATTTGGAGAATATAAAATAAGTAGTCTCGAATTCAATGCAAAAAACTATAATGAATACATTCAAAAATTAGTAAATTATATATCTTCTGCATCATCAAGTCCTAAATCAAGACGAGGTAAAAAATACCCAATAATCCAGGCAAATCTCTTTGAAATTGCACAATTGGCTGACACATACATAAGATATAGATTATTTAATCAGCCATTTAACCCACTTGAAGATAATAATTGGAGAATATTATTATTCTCTGATGTATTCAGGCATATTATGATAAACATTAACAGAGCAATATATGAAATGCAGAATGAAATAGAAGTAAAAAATGCTGAAACAATTGAATATTATTTCTCAGAAGTAAAAGAACTCAAAATGAGAGAAAACTTTTCAATAGATGTGTCTAAATCAATATATGAAAAACTCCCATACCCTTCAAATAAGGGAGGATTTGAAAAGAACTTCATGGAATTTATAGATTGCGATTCCGAAGTGGAGGCATTCATAAAAATAATTGAAACAAAACATACATTTGCAGGCATTCCATACATTAGAGAAGATGGATTACTTGCCCATTACTACCCTGACTTTATGGTTAAGTTTGCCAATGACATATATATTGTTGAAACTAAGGCACAAAAAGACCTCAGTAATAAAAATGTCCAACAAAAAATGCTTTCGGCAATTAACTTTGTGAATACTATAAAGGAGCTCCCCCCTGAAAAAAGGGACAATCGAAAATGGCATTACATATTACTTGGTGAAAACACATTCTACGGGTTAAGTGAAAAAGGAGCATCTGCTAAGGAAATTTTAGAATACGCAAAAATGACAGAGTCTAAGGTAAAAGGAACACTGGATGATTATATCAAAAATTAATATGTACTATATATATTTTAATCTAATTTATTTTTGCTAACAACATACGCCATACTATAACGCAAAGCTCATGGAAATAAAGAATATTTCACAAAAAGGGAGGTACCCAAAATGCAAAGCGGTATAAGAGAGACTAGAGGTAACATGCCCCAAGATATTCGAAAAAAAGTAGATAATCTTCTATACGAATTCGAAAAAATTGTGGAAAATATTTCTCAGAATAAAAATCTTAGAAAAGCCATAGTGAGAAGTAGATTGCCGTGTAGTATAATAGCCCTACTAGATGCTAAAAATTTATACATTATGGCCCAACATCATTTTGGTATGCCAACTACATTATATAATTATAACCCCAATATAGAATTAACGCCAGAACAGGCTATAGACATATCTCGTTTTGACTTTGGATTTCACGACACATTCCTTATCAAATTTCCAGCTTCATTGCTTGATCAAAGCGGAGGAAACCGCCAAAAGATATTAAATGCAATAGCCTTAACACATATTGAATCAGAAGTTCAGAGGATTATAAAAATGACCAACCTTATTCAAATAAACCCAATTTTTGGATCGGCATCATATAGCATAGATAAACAATTAGTTTTTGTCCTTATGCCTTTTGATGATGAACTCACCACAATATATGAAACCATTATCAAACCCACAGTTGAATCCATGGGGCTGGTTTCTCGACGTGCTGATGACTATAAAACAAATAAAGCAATAATTCAAGACATATGGAAGGGCATCTGTGAAGCAAGACTCATCATTGCAGACCTTACAAATTTAAACCCTAATGTAATGTATGAATTAGGTATTGCACACACTGTTGGCAAAGAAACAATCATGATTTACCAAAAAAATAAAGAAGAGATTAAATTTCCTTTCGACATTGCCCATATCCGAAGGATAGAATATGAAAATACTGCCACAGGCGGTAAAAAACTAGAGGAAGAGATTAAGGAAACAATAAAGTCTATACTCGAACCTACAACAATATCTTAATAATTTAATAAATAACCAATGACTACTCTTTAATATATCAACATCTATAATTAATATATGACCATGATATTAACTCAATAATCACTTCTTCCTCTTTCTCGATTTCTTTTTAGTTTTCCAGACTTTTCCAAGTGTTAAGAATTTATATACCTTACAAGTGTTTAAATTTGCATATAAACCAAATCTAATATAGAAACATCCTTTTATTCTTAATTTATGTCCTCATGTGTTTATAAACGACCTCCAAACGGAACATTTCCAGCACATCAGCTAGATACATTGGAAAAACCGCTAGTGGATATAATAATAAAATAAAAAATAAAAAACAGGGAGCTCCATGGAAAATCAAAATTTATTAAAATACTTTGAAGAAAAAGAT
>OFAY01000168.1_pt1 | contig 9507 bp, 7 predicted proteins | sample 1520371 | NCBI WGS metagenome assembly OFAY01 (sample SAMEA3696446, study PRJEB22514) | metagenome | biome: water; feature: marine; material: hydrothermal vent | place: Pacific Ocean | collected 2014-08-12 | depth 1521 m | reverse complement strand
TATATAGATATAATCATACAAAACAAATAAAATAATTGTTTAAAAATTAAAAAGGTTTAAAAATTAAAAAGGGGGTAAAATAAAATGGGGAGGGGTTTAATAGTTATTAAAAATTTGTTATATGAATATATATTCCGTATTTGGGTATGAGGGGTGGGAATGGGATTAGGAGTTTTTATCTCCTACCGCGATGTTATCAGCAGCTACTAATGGGGGTGTAATTTGCCACTATCCCGCACCGCGTATTGTCTAATTGTCGTTTCTTATATATAAATGTTGCGGTGATTTTACTTAGACCCAATATATGATACAATAATTTCATTTAATAATATTAATATGCTCTATTAAGAAATTTAAGAATATACATTTTTATAATAATATTCTATTAACTATATATGTATTATGTATTGATTAATTAAAATACCACTGAATACCCATAGAGGTGATTACATGAGTAATCTAAAAGTGGGGGTATTTGTTTGTTATTGTGGTTCCAATATTAATGGAGTCGTAGATTGTGAAGCAGTAAAAGAATATGCTTCTACATTAGATGGTGTAGTATATGCTGCAACCTATCCATTTTTCTGTGCTGACCCAGGTCAAAATATGATTAAAGAAGCAATTAAAGAGCATGGATTAGATAGGGTGGTTGTATCAGCATGCACACCAAAAATCCACGAACCAACATTCAGAACCTGTCTTTCAGATGCAGGCATATCCCCATATTATTTGGAGTTCGTAAATATTAGAGAACAAGATTCATTTGTCCATATGGCTGATTCGGAAGCAGCAACCAAAAAAGCAATGGAATTAATTGCAGGTGGTGTTGAACGAGCCAAGAATTTGGAAGATATACCTCAAAAAACCGTAGAAGTTGATAAATCCTGCCTTGTAATTGGTGCAGGAATTGCAGGAATTCAATCCGCCCTTGATTTGGCGGACCAAGGATTTAAAGTATATTTAGTAGATAAAGATGAATCCATTGGAGGAAGGATGGCACAATTGGCTAAAACTTTCCCAACGGATGACTGTGCTCTGTGAATCTTAGCTCCTAAGATGGTTACAGTAGCAAACCACCCAAATGTTGAAGTAATTACCTATGCTGAGGTAAAGAATATTGATGGATATATTGGTAATTTCGATATTACCCTTGAGAAAAAACCAAGATATGTTAGTGAGTCCACATGTACGGGCTGTGGAGCATGTGCCGCAGTTTGTCCAATAGAAGTGCCTAATGAATTTGATTGTGGATTAGGTATGAGAAAAGCTATTTATGCACCATTCCCACAAGCAGTTCCACTTGTATATACAATAGACAAAGAACATTGTATTGATTGTAAGTTGTGTGATAAAGCATGTGGTCCAAATGCTATTGACTACAACCAACAACCAGAAGAAATAAACCTTAAAGTTGGAACAATTATCACAACAACAGGTTATGACGAATTCGATGCTTCATTGAAAGAAGAATATGGATATGGAGTATATGATAATGTAATAACCACTCTTGAAATAGAAAGGATGATTAACCCAGCAGGACCAACAGGCGGTCATGAAATAAGACCAAGTGATGGAAAAGCACCTAAGAAAACTGTATATATTCAATGTGTAGGTTCAAGGGATGCAAAAGTTGGAAATCCATACTGTTCAAGAATTTGTTGTATGTTTTCATTGAAAAACGCTCAGCTTATGAAAATGCACGACCCTGATTCAGAAGTATATATCTGTTATATGGATATTAGAGCATATGGTAAAGGATATGAAGAATACTACCAGAGAGCTCAGGAACAGTTTGGTGTTAGATTCATAAGAGGAAGACCTGCTCAGATTATCGAGGACCCCGAAACTAAAAACTTAAAAGTGTTAGTTGAAGATACCTTATTGGGAGAAGTTCTTGAAATTGATGCAGATTTAGTTGTTCTTTCAGCAGGATTAGTTCCAAAACCAGACACTAAGAGATTAGCTAAACTTATGGGATTAGATGTTGGACCAGAAGGATTCCTTAAAGAATTCCATCCAAAACTTGCACCTGTTAATACCAAAGTTGAAGGTATAGCAATTGCAGGATTGGCACAAGGACCAAAAGATATTCCTGACACAGTTGCTCAAGCAAAAGGTGCGGCAAGTGCCGTAGCCATACCAATGTCACAAGGACAGGTAAATATTGAAATGATTAGAGTAGTTGTTAATGAAGATATCTGTGGTGCATGTGGAATTTGTGCTCCTCTCTGCCCATACAATGCTATAAAATATGAAAATGATTTGGCAGTTGTGGATGATATTGCATGTAAAGGATGTGGTTCATGTGCAGGAGCTTGTCCAAGTGGTGCAATGCAGTTGAGATATTATAGAGACGAGCAAATATTGTCCAGTATTGATGGTATGCTTGATACTCACAAATGTCTTGAACAAAAATAAATCAATGAAAAATAACTAAAAGACTTGTGGAATGGAACTCACTAATAAAATTCACTAATAAAATAAACTAATTACATATTCTATTAATTATTTAAAATCTCAGCAAAAAATTTAATAAATATTCTAAATAAATATTCTACTTACTTGGGTGGTAAGTATTAAACAGATGATGCACTATCCGAAGGCTTTGCCAGGGTATGTGTTGATGGGAGCTCCGAGCTCTAATGGAATTTAAAAATATATTGAATATATTATAATATCAAAATACAAAAAGGCGATATTCTATGGCTGAACCAGTTATTATATCATTTGTCTGCTATCAGTGAGGATATGGTGCAGCAGATTTGGCTGGAACAAGTAGGATGCAATACCCTTCGTCAATCAGACCTATAAGAATACCATGCACGGGTAAATTTGATATTACCTATGCATTAAGGGCATTCCAAAAAGGAGCTGATGCGGTATTCATCGTTGGATGAAAACCTAACGAATGTGCATTCGAAAGTGGAAACTTTAAAGCTGAAGATAGGGTAAAACTTACAAAGCAAATATTGGATGAAATGGGCATTGGCGGAGAACGAATCGAAATGTATATGATGAGTGGAGCCGATGCTGGTAAATTCCTTGAAGCTTCAAATGAAATGACCGAAAGAGTTAAAAGATTAGGTCCTAACCCTCTCAAAGGCTAATTAAAACAAAAAAGGATGAATTTCACGGGGAACCAATACGGACCGGTGAAATGACTACCTCAATGTATTGGGGTTTTTATCATTTTTAGGATTTTATCCTTTATTTTTTATAAATTGGGTGATTAAATGGCAGATAAAATCAAAATGGGATTAATTCAGTTGTGCGGATGCTCTGGATGCCATATCTCTCTGTTAGATTTACACGAAAAATTGCTCGATGTTCTCCCAAATTTAGAAATCGTTTATGCTCCAATTATTGCAGATGCCAAAGAAATTCCAGATGGTATTGATGTATTCCTTATTGAAGGTGGAGCAAAAAACGAACATGATAAACACTTAATGGAAGAAATTAGGGCTAAATCAAAAACAGTTGTGGCTTGGGGTACCTGTGCAGCATTTGGAGGTATTCCTGGATTGGGAAACCTTTACAAATTAGATGACCTTAAAAAAACAGTATATACAACAGATTCAACAGACGAAACAGCAGGAACAATACCTTCCGAAAATGTGCCAGAGTTATTGGAGGTATTAAAGCCAGTTTCAGATGTTATTGATGTGGATATAGTATTACCAGGATGCCCTCCTACTCCTGCAATGATTGCCAATGCAATTTTAGCATTATTGGGCGTAGAAGAATTAAATGTTCCTACAAAAATTGTATGTGATGAATGTAAGAGAACAAAAGAAAATGTGCCACCAAAGACTTTAAAAAGAACATTTGAGGGAGCTCCCGACCCTGAAAAATGTCTATATGAGCAAGGATATACATGTATGGGAATGGGAACAAAAGCAGGATGTGGCGCTCAATGTCCATCAGCAGGAGTTCCATGTAGGGGTTGTTTTGGAAAAACCGATGCCGTATTAGACCAAGGTGCAGCATTAGCTAATGCTTATGCTTCAACTGGGGACGCAGTATTAAAAATGAAAGATAAAGTAGCTACATTTAATAGATTCACATTGGCAGCTTCATCACTAAATAAAAAAGTTCAGTAATTATGGTAAATCGGCAATAAAAGAGACAATGTCTAAAACAAATAAAGACATACAAGGCATTAAGTAATGGATAATTAAAATTTAGATAATATGTGGGCATATTAGTGCAAAATTATACAAATCGAAGATTTTAATAAAACGCCATCCCTGTGCTTCACATGGCATTGAATAAAAATCCCTTTGGGATTTTTATAGCTTATCAACTTCATCAGTAATAGTTTAGTGAATAAGTAAGTGAATGGCTATAAATCCGTAGATTTTGTTTAATCTTTGCTTTAATTGGATGTCCGCCGATATACTAATATTGTATTCTATATTGACCACCATAATTGGAAGATAATTTTAATATTTATTTAATATCATTATATTTATATGTTATAATTAATACACGGTGAATCCAAATGAGTAAAATTACAATTGAACCAATATCCCGAATTGAAGGACACGGGAAAGTTACAATTACATTGGATGACTCAGGAGCTCCCACCGATGTTAAGTTGCACATAACAGCACTAAGAGGATTTGAACAATTTGTTGTTGGAAGACCTGCAGAGGAAGTTCCAAGGATTGTTCCAAGAATCTGTGGTATATGTCAAACTCCACATCACTTAGCGTCTGTTAAAGCTGTTGAGGCGGCATGGGATGCTGAGGTTCCAAGTGCAGCTAACAAAGTGAGGGAATTAATGCATTTAGGAAATATGATTCACAGTCATGCATTACACTTCTATTTCTTAGCCGCTCCTGATTTTGTAATGGGTCCAGATTCAAACCCTGCTACAAGAAATATTATTGGAGTAATTGGGGAAGTTCCTGATGTGGCAAAACAGGCAATAGCTTTAAGGAAATTCGGTCAAACTATCGTAGCAACAACAGGAGGAAAACCAATCCACCCCGTAACAGGTATTCCGGGAGGATTATCCAAATCATTTGCGGAAGCTGATAGAGACGCATTTTTGGCTGAAATAGATACAATGATTGAATATGCTCAAAATGGAGTAACATTAATTAATTCCTTAAATGAAAAATATATGGATGTTGCTAAATCATTGGGTGTAATTGATACTTGGTATTTAGGAATGGTTAAAGATGGAAAACATAATTTCTATGAGGATACACTTAGATTTATATCTCCTGATGGAAAAACAAAACAAGAATTTAAACCAGCTGAATACCTTGATAATATTGGAGAGCATGTTGTAAGACACAACTATGTAAAATACCCATATAATAAAAAAGTAGGGTATCCTGATGGATTATATAGGGTAGGTCCATTACCAATGTTAAATGTGTGCGACAGCATGGCAACACCTCTTGCAGAAGAAGCAAGAAAAGAATTTGTTGAAACATTCGGAGCTCCTGCAAATCAATCATTAGCTTATAACCATGCAAGGTTAATAGAAATATTAGCTGCATGCGAAAGAGTTAAAGAATTGTTAAATGATGGAGAAATTACTTCGACTGACATTAAAGCAGAAGTTCAACCAAAAGCAGGAAGTGGTGTTGGAGCAATATATGCACCAAGAGGAACGCTATTCCACAACTACGAAACAGACGACAATGGAATGGTTGTAAAAGCAAATATGATTGTTGCTACTACCCATAATGTGCCAACAATGGAAAAAGCAATTCAACAAGCGGCAAAAGAAGTATTTAAATAAATCTAAATAAATCTCGAAATTTTCGGAGAAATTTTGAAGTATTGAGATAATTGATTATTATTAAAATATTAATCAATTAATCAATTTATTTTCATAATTTCGAAGCAAAGCTTCGAGCAACGAAATCACGAAGGATTTTGTTTAGTATTTCATTGGTGAAAATATGGAAATTGAAGAAAGCAAACTAAACCTTATTGAGATGGTTTTAAGAGCATACGACCCTTGATATTCATGTGCTGCACATGTTATAGTTAAAAATGAAAAGGGAGAAGTTATCATTGAGATAAATAATGAAGAATAATTATCATTCAACCGAACCCACTGGGAGGTTGTTTGATATATATTCTATATATTATATATTTTATTTAATTAATATTTAGTTAATATAATTTAACCATGTCAATTTTTTATATAATGGTGCTTTCGAAAAGTCCGAGGGATTATCAGGAGCTCCGAAAGTATCATTTTTCTATGCACTATATATTATAATAAATGTATTATACGATTACTAATTATTATATATTCATTTGACTATTTTATTTTTATTAGATTATGAGGGATTATAATGGCAAGTTCAAATTCGGGAAGCAATTGTAATAGTTTCTCAAAAGATGTTGCTGGAATTGAAATTCAGGAAAATGCTTGTTTGGTTTGTGATGCCTGTAAGGAAATATGCCCTACGGAAGCTATTGAAATAGCACCATTTAAAACCTGTGTGTTATGTTTGGCTTGTGTAAATGTATGTCCAACAGGAGCTCTATGTGTAATGAATGACACAATAAATTACAATCCTACAAAATGTATTAAATGTGGCGCATGTGCTGATGCATGTAGCACAGGAATTAAAAAGGTAGATGATAGATTACCATATTCAAAAGGACATTGTGTATTATGTGAATTATGTGTAGAAGCATGTCCAATTGACATAATTTCAATACCAAATAAAATAGATAAACCTAAAAAAGAAGTTCCATCACCAAAAGAGGCAATTGTTGTAATGGACAACTGCGTTGGTTGTGGTGTATGTCCTCCAGTATGTCCTGTGGATGCCATTACAATGGAGAATGACAAAGCGGTAATTGACACAGGAAAATGTATTTATTGTTCGGTATGTGCTCAAACTTGTCCATGGAATGCAATATTTATAAATGGAAAGATACCAACAAAAAGACATAAAAGAGTAGATTTTAAATTAGATTCTGAAAAATGTATTGGTTGTATTGCCTGTGCAGAAGTTTGCCCAGGAGATATGATAAAAGTTGATTCTAAAAATATTGCCGTGGAGCTCCCAAAATCATGTCCTGCATGTGGATTATGTGTGAGAGTTTGCCCAGTTGATGCACTATCTCTTATCGTAGATTATGAATCTGCAAAATCTGTAAATGATGAAGGTCTTGTAATTGTTAATGAAGACTACGACACCATGAAAAAATGTGCAGAAGTTTGCCCTACCGATGCAATAGTTGCAGACGAGGAATCAAAATCTATAAAGATGTGTATCGTATGTGGTGCATGTGCTACAACCTGTCCAACAGGAGCATTAAAAGTAGGAACTATTACCCACAATGGAAAAGACTACAATAGAATAGTATTTAATCCTTCAATGTGCGATAGCTGTGGAGATTGTGTGGAAGTTTGTCCGATGGATACATTGGAATTGGTAAAAGAAAACAACCACCCTATAAAAGGATACTGTGTAATGTGTCTCATATGTCTTGAAAAAGCAGATGAGATAAAGAAAGGAGTTTTAGAATTAAAATAAATTAATTTATAGCGTGGGTCTATATATTTATCATATATTACCCACCACAATTATATATTTAAAGACGATTTTTTGCTTAAAAAATTATCAGTAATGATAATTGCCATTCTTCTTTTAGCATCGCCTGTTAGTGCGTTTTTTTCTTTCGGTTTTTCAATGTCTCAAAGTAGAGCAGTTGCAGGAGCAACAGTTGCATCTGAGATAATTGCAGATACGATGGTTAGTAATTATATCGACGAAAACCATCCAGAATATTCAGACGAATATACCGTCGTTTCTTTGATATTTGACCCAACTGGGAAGATAATTGGTAAATTATCTTCAAAGGGAGTAAAATATGCTAATGGAATATATGAATATTCCAAGAAGTCTAATAAAGGAAAAGATATTGTAGATTCTGATACATTAAACAAAATATTTGATAAGGAATTAATTGAAGAATTGGCAAAGAAAGAGAATAAAGGATACAGTTCAAAAACAGTTGCAAAGAATACTGTTGAATTATTAGAAGAAGGTGTTGAGCCAGAGAATATTAATAAATTGTTTAAGGATGCTGTTAAGGAAGATAAAAAACTCGGTTGGATGGACAACAGGATAAAAAATCTTAAAGATGACGGAATAAAAACAAGCACAATAAACAACATTATCAAAAACAGCAACAAACCAAACGATGCACTTAAAAAAGTAGCAGGTGAAACAAATAAATTATCTAAGATGGGAATATCTAAAAGTTCCATATTTAGGATTACTAAAAATGCTAACAATGTAGATGATATAACAAAACAAAGAAAAATTATTGGAAAACTAAAACAAATGCTAAAAAACAAAAATAAAGTATCAAAAAAGAAGATTCCACAAGATGAAGTTATAAATGAACTTATAGAAAAAGAATATGATATAAATCAGATAGTTAATGATTTAAAATCATTCAATAAACTAAAAATCATAAGAGCTAATAAATATAAAGTCAAATTATTTGCTGGAAATGTTAATGAAGGATTAGACCATGTATGGTTAAGACATGTTGTAGGGTATAATATAGAAAATGAGAAAGCTACAACGATTTTTCCAATGGGACAGAAAATAAAATATTTTAAAAATAACAAATTAGAAGTAAAAAATATCCAACAAACTATAAGTAGCCCTAAAGAATTAAAAGAAATTATTATAAAAGCAGTTAGGGATAATAAAAATAAATTCAATGGAGGAAATAAAGTAGAATTCTCATATTATGTTAAAGATATGGATATTAGAATAAATTTAGTTTTCTTAAAAGGCGATGATGGTAGCTATTACTTACAAACTGCTTATCCAATTAATGGAAAAGGTGTTGAGAAATATATTCCAAATGTAGGATGGTTCAAATATAATGAAAAATCTGGTAAATGGGAAATGGAATAAGGTGAAATTATTTATGAAAATTGAATTAATATATGATAAAAAAATGTACCTAAAAAGTCCAGATAAAATTGACACATTATTTAAAATTAACGATAAAATACTTGGTGGCATTGTAAATATTGAAGAGGGTAAAATCGAAGGTGATGATTGTGATTTATATGGATTTTTCCAAGATATTCTAATTGGATTGGCGTATTTGCTAAGTAACGGCAAAAGTAAAAAATATATGTCCATATCTAAAGAAGAAATAAAAGAAATTGCAAAATTATATGGATTCACTATAAAAAACATTGATATGGCATATATTACTTCCCTATCTTTTCCTTTTAATATGTATATTTTTGAATTCGATGAAGATGGCGATGAGTTAATAATTCACTATTATAATGATATGTATATTTATAAGAATTATTTGGGGAAAAAAGGTGTTATTAAAATCTCAATGAAAGAGTTTGTAAAAAATATACTTAAATTAGCTGAAAGTTATATAAATTTTATCAAAAAGCATAATAATATAGGGAAAGAGTATGAAATTAATTTTCTTGAGGATAGGTTAAATGATGTTAAAAAATACTATAAAGAAAGG
>OFAY01000163.1_pt1 | contig 9666 bp, 8 predicted proteins | sample 1520371 | NCBI WGS metagenome assembly OFAY01 (sample SAMEA3696446, study PRJEB22514) | metagenome | biome: water; feature: marine; material: hydrothermal vent | place: Pacific Ocean | collected 2014-08-12 | depth 1521 m | reverse complement strand
TCGAATATCGAAATCCGAAACAAATTCGAATTTTCTAATGTTCAAATGACCAAAAGAAGGTTGATCTAGACAATTTTTGGCGATTAATGCCTTTAGTTAGATCGTTTCCGGAAAATGGAATATCTTTTCGAGATTGTTTTGTAACCTACTGAAAAAATTGAATATTTTTGGCAACTCAGAAAGTTGAGGTCTGTAATTGATGGATACCCGTTTAAAAACAGATGTGCTTGTGCTTGGGTCCGGTATTACCGGTTGCGTGGCCGCCCTGACCCTGGCTGAAGCAGGCGTGGAAGTTCTCCTTATTACTGCTGGCCAATACATTGACGATGGAAACACTGCCCTGGCTCAAGGCGGCATTGTTTATCGCTCTGAATCAGATAGCCCTGCCCTTCTGGAAAAAGATATTCTCACCGCGGGATGGCACCACAACTACCTCCGGGCTGTACGTTATCTCTGCCGTAAAGGCCCTGAAGTTGTCAAAGAACTCCTTATTGACAAATTTAAAGTTCCTTTTGAATTAAATGACCCGGGCAGACATTACCTCACCAGAGAAGGAGGCCACTCCAGAGCCAGAATCCTTTTTTGCGCTGATTACACGGGCCGGGCCATTATGGATGCCCTTATCAAAGCCATTAAATCCCATCCACAGATCAGAGTTCTGACCAACCGTACAGCTATTGACCTTTTAACCTCTCATCATCACAGCTCCAGGCTGGAATTCAAATATCACCTGAAAAAACAATGTGTTGGTGCTTATGTCCTCAATGCGCAGACAAATACCGTAGAAACCATTCTTGCAGATTTTACTGTATTAGCCACGGGCGGCATTGGTCAAATTTACTTACACACCACCAATACGGCTTCATCCATTGGCTCAGGTCTGGCTATGGCCCACAGAGCAGGGGCCAGGATAATGAATGTAGAATTTGTGCAATTTCATCCTACAGCCCTTTTTCACCGCTCTGAAAGAAAATTCCTCATCTCTGAGGCAGTACGCGGAGAAGGCGCTAAATTAATCAACAATCAGGGCAAACCATTCATGTCCATCTATGATCCCAGAGGCGATCTGGCTCCAAGAGATATTGTTACCAGAGCCATAATTGAAGAAATGCTGAAAAATGGCGAAGACTGTGTTTATCTGGACGCTGCTTCGCACATCAAAAAAGACTTAAAGGAACGCTTTCCCACCATCTATAAAAAATGTTCAGAAATCGGCATTGATATTACCAGAGAACCAATACCTGTTGTTCCTGCGGCGCATTATTTTTGTGGAGGAATACTTGTTGATCTGCACGGTCGAACAACTATTGACCGATTGTATGCCGGAGGAGAATGCGCGTGTACAGGCGTACACGGAGCCAATCGACTGGCAAGCACATCCCTGCTGGAAGGATTGTTATGGGGCTATAGTATTGGCCAGGATATTGGGCAAAAATATCGCCAGAAATCAAAGTTAAGCCAGAGACTGCAAGACTCCATCCCTGAATGGCGTTTTCTGGGTAAGGAACACAACGATGATCCCGCTCTTATTGCGCAGGATTGGGCAACCATCAAACACACCATGTGGAACTATGTGGGCATAGTGCGCACTGCTTCCAGACTAAAACGGGCATTTGAAGACCTGCGCAATTTAAATAAACGGCTACACGATTTTTACCGTGAAACACCAATATCCAGACCACTGGTTGATCTCTTCCACGGCTGTCAGGCAGCTTATATCATTACCACTGCTGCCATGCGTAATGAACAAAGCATAGGCTGTCACTTTCGCCAGGATAACAGTTGTTGAATGCTGAATGTTGAATGTTGAATGTTGAATTATTATAGTATGTTACAAGCTAACATTTTTGTTAAAAAGTTCAGTTTTGAGTTTTTGCAGTTAAATCAATTATTGTAAAATTTATTTAATTCCTGTTGAAATTCGTTTAATGACTGCTTGAAAATTGCAACACGTAATAAAGATTGAAGTGTGGACATATCGGTAATCTGTCTGACTTTTTGTTGAATTTCTTCCGGCACAACATTATTTTTTAAAGCAAGAATTTCCAGAATATCTTCCTGTTTCCCTTCTCGCTTTCCTTCCAGCTTTCCTTCCAGCTTTCCTTCTCGCTTTCCTTCCAGCTTTCCTTCCAGCTTTCCTTCCCGTTTTCCTTCCTGGAACCCCTTTTCCAGCAAATACCTCTCAAAACTCGAAATATATGGCATCCTTTTAACCTCCTCCAGTTGCGTAAAATCCTGCCATATCTGCTCGTTCATCTTGTCGGGCAACATCAAAACCCAATCTATAAATCGCAAAAGCTCAATTATCTGTTGCCGATTATAACCTTTCCTTACCATAAATCGTAAAAGATAAAACTTCCATCTCCCACGCTGCTCATAGTCATTCTTTGTTTGCATGGCTTTGAGTTGCGCCATAATACACAAACTAAACACATTCTCACTTTGTTCCAGAACTTCCCACTGATCAGCAAAATCCACTATCTTCACCACAGGAAATCGTAACTCCATCCTCGCTCCATCTTCTCCATAACTAAACCTGTCAGGCCGCCAGTTTTTATCACTATCTACCAGAATAGCAAGGCTGATCACTGGCAAACGAAAACAATCATAAGCACGATAATTATAAATAAACATCCGCTCTGGAAAACACCCGTCCTTCTGGCCCTGTATCTCAATATGTATCAAAAGTAAGGTTTCTGTGCCATCACGTTTATAAACCCTGTATAGCTTGTCTGCATAAACCCGACCCGTGTCCCCATCAAAAACAATCTTTTGAAATTCTTTGTCCAGAGGCTCATACCCTCTGGACCAGTCGATAAGACACGCTATCTGAGGAAATAATAAGGCCATCATATCCTCAAAAAAACAATCCAGAATATCTTTCCAGGGCGAATCAAAGTCATCATGCATCTGTGTTTTTGAAGCCAATGTCCGCAACCCCCATCTTGTTACAAAGTTTATTGTTCCAGGCTAACTTAAGTTATGCCTTTTCTTCTGATTCTGGTTTAAAAGAGTCGCCTGCAAAAAGTCGAAACTCGCATATTACAGCTTGCGGGGACAGGCGAACGGCTAATAATTTCAAATAGTTACAATCGTCACAACGCTCGTTCGCCTGTCCCCGAACGGAAAAATTTAATTTTTTGCAGGCGACTCTTTAAAACCCAATAATATCGGACTGGCCACATAAATGGAAGAATATGTCCCAACTACTATCCCTACTAAAAGGGCAAAGGCAAAGTCATGAATCACACCACCGCCAAATAAAAACAGACAAACTACCACAACAAGTGTTGTTCCAGAAGTAAGCAAGGTTCTGCTCAAGGTCTGATTAATGCTCACATTGATGGTTCTGGCCAGCGAAGATGATATTTTTGCCCGCAAATTTTCCCGGATCCGATCAAAAACAATAATTGTATCGTTTAGAGAATAACCAATGATGGTTAAAAGTGCCGCCACAATTGTCAGATCAAATTCCTTGTTCAAAAGAGAAAAAATTCCAATCGTAATTAGCACGTCATGAATCAGTGCCAATACAGCTCCCAGGGCATAATTTAACTTTAAATACCAGCACAGGACCAGTGTTATGAGCATGGCAGCAATAATCAACACACTCATGGGCATGGCAAGAAGCTTTAACACATATACACCAAGCGCCAGTCCACCTGCCATAATAGCAGCCACCATCCAGCGTTGCTCAAAGCGACCGGAAATATAAATGGCAATCAAAAGCACAGCATAAAACATAGCTTCAAGCGCCCTGGCCCGCAGATCTGCCCCTACTTTCGGGCCAACCATTTCCAGCCTCTGAATATCAAAATTTTTACCGCTTAAATTCTTTTTCAACTGTTCTTCAACCATGATTCTGATCTTTTCTGCGGACAATTTGCCTGCTGAGGTACGCAAAAGATATTCATTATCTTTTTTATCTCCAAAGCGCTGAATCACCAGCCCCGGTAGGTTGGCCTCTTTTAATGCCTGCCTTAATTCTTTGACATCAATGCTCTGATCAAACTTGACCTGAACAATTACACCGCCGGCAAAATCTATCCCATATTTTGGCCCACCCTGAATGAGCAGAGACAAAACCCCAACCAGAATAAACAGTCCAGATAGCAAAAAGGCCCATTTACGCAGACCTATAAAATCAAAATCAGTATCCGGTCTTATAATTTGTAAACCCATTATCCAGGCTCCTTCATAAGTTTCTGGTTAAATGCTTAATGTTGTGCCCGCCTTCCTTCTGGCCAGCCACAGGTCAAAAAAGGCTCTGGAAACAAAAATAGCTGTAAACATTGAGGCCAGAATACCCAGGGTCAAGGTGACAGCAAAGCCACGAATAGGACCTGTTCCAAATTGATACAAAATAATGGCCGCAATTATGGTCGTCACATTGGCATCCAGAATGGTCAAAGTAGCCCGGCCAAATCCCTCGTCAATGGCCGCGCGCGGAGATAATCCCCTGCGCAGTTCTTCTCTGATCCGCTCAAAAATAAGCACGTTGGCATCAACGGCCATACCAATGGTCAAAATAATACCAGCAATACCGGGCAGAGTCAGGGTAGCTCCAAAGCCAGCCAGGCCAGCCATGATCAATAAAATATTAAAAAGAAGAGCAATATCAGCTATAACACCAGCAAAGCCATAATAGACGATCATAAAAATCAGAACGATAGCCCCGCCTATGAGAGCTGAAAACACGCCCTTTTCAATAGACTCCTGGCCCAATGATGGCCCAACACTTCTTTCTTCCATAATATGGACTGGCGCGGGCAAAGAACCAGCCCTGAGAACAATGGCCAGATCATGGGCTTCTTCAGTAGTAAAACGTCCTGTGATACTGGCACGACCGCCGCTGATCTTTTCCTGAATCACCGGAGCTGAATAAACTTTACCATCCAGAACAATGGCCAGTCTCTTCTTTACATTTTCGCCAGTTACCCGCTCAAAAATCCTGGCCCCACGGTTGTTAAAGCTTAAAGAGACATAAGCCCGGCCATAGGAATCAAAGGCTGTATTGGCATCTGTTATATATTCACCTGTGAGCACGACTTCCTTTCTGAGCACGATAGGCTGTTTTGACATAGTGCCATCGGGCATTTTCTTGTATATAAAAGCCAGTTCCCTACCAGGCGGCAGTATCCCTTTTAAAGCCTTCTGAATATCAGCCTCATCATCCACAAGTTTAAATTCAAGATGCGCTGTCTAGCCAATAATCTTGATGGCTCTTTGAGGATCATCCAATCCTGGCAATTGTACCTGAATGCGATTGCCTTCCTGCCTTCTAATATCAGGTTCGGCAACTCCAAACTGGTCGATACGATTGCGAATGGTTTTAATGGCCTGATCCAGAGTTAATCTGGTCAGATGCTCTTTATATTTTGGAGTCAAACTCAGCACATATTTAACCTTGCCCTGACCCAGTGATTCTCTGGACTCAATTTTAAGATGGCTAAATTTTTGCTCGAGCAAGTCCTCCAGTGGTTTTTGCTGCTCTTTTTTAAGGAGTAAAAACTGTAGCTTTCCCTCTTGAAGAACCCTGGGCCTTAAAACAAGAATATTTTCCTCTCTGGCTTCAGAACGAATATCCTGCCCCATCTGAGCCAGAGAATTCTCAATGGCTTTTTGCACATCCACCCCTAATGTCAGGTGAATACCTCCTTTAAGATCCAGACCCAGATTGATTTTATTGTCTGGTAAAATCTTTGTTAAGCCTGAACTTTCGATTCCAGGGACAGACGGTAACGCATAGATCATGCCCAGAATCAAGACAATAATGATAAGAATTACTCTCCAGCGCAAACTCCCCTGCATATCTGCTTCCTTATTATAAATAATTAATGTTTAGGATTCACGGTTTGCAGAACTCAAACAAAAAAGACCTGGAAACCAGAATTGTAACCAGGTCTTTTCCTATTAAAAAAGTCAAGCATTGGCTACTTTTTTTCTTTACCTTTTTGCTTTTCTTTCTGACCTGACTCAGCAAGACTGGCAATATAGCCTCGATTGACCTTGACCTGGACATTGTCTGCCAGTTTAACAGTCAATACTTCTCCTTCAATTCCAGTAATGCGGCCATAAAAGCCGCCATTGGTTAAAATATAATCGCCTTTTTTTAAATTAGCCAGCATCTTTTGATGCTCTTTGGCCTTTTTTTGTTGAGGCCTGATAAGCAAAAAATAAAAAATGCCAAACATCAAAAGCAAAGGAACAAAGGCTGTAAAAGGGTTGCCCTGTCCTGCCTGTCCGCCTGCCTGCCCCATGGCATAGGCCATTTCAGTAAAAAACATAAATCCTCCTATTTTTGATTCGCCTGCAAAAAGTCAGAACTTGCAAATTATTACAGCTTGGCGAATCATTTTCGTCTTTAACCCACATACAACTTGCCGTAAGGTCTGTGAGATTTAGGCTTTATGCGCAGAAAATCAGTATCCAGAATTTTAGCTATGTCCTCATCAAATTCCTCACAGAACCTGCGCACATATTTCTCAATCAACTTTCTATCCTCATCATCCGCCTTTTCAACCAGGAGATTGTCAGCCAGTTGATATTCAGGAACATATTCGCGTACATAAATAGTTCCTCCATGCATGCCAGTAGCCAGGCTACGGCCAGCAATAGGAGCATCTTGATCCTGGCTAAAAAGCCCCAGCAGAATAATCACTCCGCCAGCCATATACTCACCCAGAAAATCACCAGCTTTACCACCGATGACTATAATGGGCAGCTTATCTTTATAGGCCTTCATGTGTATGCCTACCCGATAGCCCACATCTCCATGAATATGAATCTGACCTCCACGCATGGCATATCCCATAACATCACCAGCCATGCCCGTGCAGCTGACAAAGCCATCATCCATGGTATTGCCAAGACCATCCTGGGCATTGCCCTCAATGCGCATATATGGGCCGCGCATAAAAGCGGCAGTATCCTGACCCGCAACCCCATGAATCAAAAATTTAATCTCTCCATCCAGGGCCGTGCCTATATATCTCTGCCCGCTGACATTTAAGAGCTCAAACTCTTTAACGCCCTCTTTTACTGCCTGCCTGATGCGCTCGTTCAGGTCACGATAATATATTCCCTTGGCATCAATGACTAGTTTTGACTTCATCTTTATCCCTCAACCTCCACGATAACAGGTTCACCAGCCTTTGGCGCCCATAATTTATCCGGTTCAGGACATACGCTTCTTATGGAGCAATCTTCACTGGCCATAAAGACTAGCTCATCTTTTTCAGCCACAATCAAAGGTCTGAGCTTTATCCTATCATTTAAGCCGGTTAAGCTTTTACCGTCAGAAAATAATATGGCAAAAGGCCCGTTAAGCAGGGCTGAGCCATAGACCATTCTCAAAGCTGTATAGGCCTCTTTTTCCTCCTCATCCATGCGCTCGATTTCGTCCCAGAACGGAGGGGCAAAAACCTTAGAGGCCATCTGCTTGCTCAGACCGTGCTTGCGGATCAAAAGATCCAGTAAATAAGCCACTACTTCCGTATCTGTCATCAAGGTACATTCATAATCATGCTGGCATAAATAACGGCTGTTTATGCCATAAGAAGAAATCTCTCCGTTGTGCACTATAGACCATTCAAGCAAAGTAAAAGGATGAGCACCACCCCACCAACCAGGCGTATTGGTTGGAAAACGGTTATGGGCAGTCCAGATATAGCCTTTATATTCATCCAGACGGAAAAAATCGCCTATATCTTCGGGAAAACCAACCCCTTTGAATGCCCCCATATTTTTCCCGCTGGAAAAAATATAGGCTCCAGGGACCTGTTTGTTCACCAGCATAACCACAGCAACAACGTAATCATCATCGTTCAAATGTACCCACGCTGGCCTGTCCAGACGTGGATGGACAAAAATTCGCCACAAAACAGGAGGATTGATAACCCCGCTGGTTTTACGGGTGGGAATTGGCTCAGAAAGATGCATGACAAAATATTGTTTGATAATCTCCTGTGCCCTGTCCAGGGCCGTCTGATCATCACACATCAGATGCAGGGCATATTGATTGGCCAGTTCTGGATATATACCGTAAGCAGCAAAACCGCCTCCCAGGCCATTACCACGGTCATGCTGCACTGCTATGGCGTCAATTGCTATTTGACCTGACAATTTTTCCCGCTTTCTGTGAATAACGCCAAACAGCCCGCATCCTGAAATATCTTTTTCCCGTAAATAACTTTTTGTTGCAAAAATTTTTCTCTTATACTCTGTAATGGACAAACAACCATTATTCATGAACTATATCTCCTTTACTTAGCGTAGTCTGGCCTGCGGGTTCCACCTTTGCTGGAAAATATCTTCTGGCCACTCAAGGGGCGTGGGGCGATTATCCTGCAAATGCAACTTTACTTCCTGAGTCACAGGAACCTGGTTTCGTATGTATCCTGTAAACCGCCCGGCTTTGTCAACATCACCGACTAAAACATATCCCACCAATTTATCGCCTTTAAACACCAGCTTGCGGTAAATTTCCTTTTCCTCATCAACATAAGTCAGGACTTCATACCCCCCGTCTTCTGGCGGATTGGCAATACCTGCTGAAATGGTTGGCAATCCATAAAAACCAATGGAATTCATGGCCAGGCCACCCCCGTATTTTCTCTCCGCTCCAGCCATGTTCTGGCCAGCAATAAAACCCTGGGAATATGCGTTAGGCCAGATGGGGGTAACTCTGGGCTCCTGCCATAAAAAATCCAGGGCTTCTGCCACATCACCAGCAGCATAAACATCTGGAGCACTGGTCTTTAAATTTTCATCCACCACGATCCCACGGTTTACATTTATTCCTGCTTCCCTGGCCAGGGTTACGTTAGGCACAACACCAATAGCAATGACAACTCCATCAGCTTCCAGGAATCTGCCATCCTGGAGAAAAACACCCTTTACCTGGCCATTTGTGTCACGCTTGATTTCCCTGGCCGTGGTATTGCAATATATGTTAAAACCCAGCTTTTTTAACCTTCTGGCTACAATATTGCCGGCTACATCATCAAAGGCAGCACTCAAAATCCTGGGAGCCAGTTCAACAATGCTCACTTCCACTCCCCGGTCAAAAAGGCTTTCAGCAGCTTTCAGGCCAATCAGTCCGCCACCAATAACCACTACTTTTTTTAGTTCCTTACAGACCTCATTCAGAGTTTGAGCATGTGCCAGCGTGGTAAAAAAATAAACACCCGGGCCATCTGAACCTGGAATAGGCGGACAAAAAGGCGTGCCTCCTGTAGCAAGCAACAGTTTATCAAAATCTACCTTTTCTTCATTTTCCAGATAAATAATTTTCTTCTCCGGATCAACGCGTTTAACTTTCTGGCCCAATTTCAATTCAACCTTATTGTCTTCGTAAAAAGAATCATCCCTTAAACTAATGCGCTCATTAGTAACTTTACCGGCCAGAAAATAAGAAATAAGAGGCCGGCCATAAGTCTTAAATTTTTCGTCTGACACCACGGTAATTGTACCTTCAGGATCTACTCGGCGGATCCCCTCAATGGCCCCTATTGAAGCCACACCATTACCAACTATAACATATTTCATACCTAACTCCCCAAACAAACTTGCCTAAGTATTAGAGTCGCCTGCAAAAAGTCAAAACTCGCAGATTACAGCCAGCGGGGACAGGTGAACGGCTAATGATTTCAATTTGTAGGGGCG
>OFAY01000158.1_pt1 | contig 9816 bp, 7 predicted proteins | sample 1520371 | NCBI WGS metagenome assembly OFAY01 (sample SAMEA3696446, study PRJEB22514) | metagenome | biome: water; feature: marine; material: hydrothermal vent | place: Pacific Ocean | collected 2014-08-12 | depth 1521 m | reverse complement strand
TGGTTATTGGTGTATTGGTTATTGGTGTATTGGTTATTGGTGAATTGGTTAGTGGTAGATGGTGGATAGTTGATGATGGATGGTGGATGATGGATGGAGGATGAAAGTTCACGGAGTCAGGTTGAGTCAAAAACAACATTGAACTTTGAACGTTGAGCATTGCACAAGGTTAAAACAGGAGCACAACATGAGATTCTTTAACACAGCAGGTCCGGTCAGGTGCGAAAAACATTATTGTTTACCACCTCTGCAAAGATTTGACCTGGAGGAAATATTACTTTTAATAGAACAACAAAAATACTTTGCCATCCATGCTCCGCGTCAAACAGGCAAGACAACTTGTTTACTGGCCTTGATGGAGTATTTAAATAATGAAGATAAATATAAGGCTCTTTATGTCAATGTGGAGGCAGCCCGGGGGGCAAGAGAAGATGTTTATGGCGCAATAAAGGCTATCATGTATGAAATATCCTATCAATGGCGAATGGCCTTTAAAGATGAATACTTACTCCATCACTATCAGAACATATTAAAAGATACTGGCGAGTATGCTGCCTTTCAAGCATTACTGAGCTTTTTATCAGAATACAGCGAAAAACCAATTGTACTTATGCTGGATGAAATAGACAGCCTGATAGGTGACACATTAATCAGCGTCCTACGCCAGATAAGATCAGGCTATATTTTAAGACCTGCCAATTTTCCCCAGAGCATAATCTTATGTGGCATCAGAGATGTACGGGATTATCGCATTCATTCCAGCAAGGAAAAGGCAATCATCACAGGTGGCAGTGGATTTAACATTAAGGCTAAATCTCTACATCTTGAAGATTTTAACAAACGTGAGATAGAGATACTCTACAATCAACATACAGAGGAAACAGGCCAGAAATTTGAACAAGGGGTAATAGATTATGTCTGGGAGTTAACAGAAGGACAGCCCTGGCTTGTCAATGCCCTGGGTTATGTGGCCTGCTTTGAAATAAAACAGAGTCGAGACAGAACAAAAACAATAACCAGAAAGCTTATTGCAGAGGCTAAGGAACGCATTATCCTGGAAAGACAGACGCATATAGATCAACTTGCAGATAAACTAAAGGAAGAAAGGGTAAAAAAAGTAATAGAGTCAATTTTAAAAAGCGAAGTTGTTCGAGCAATAAAAGAAGATGAACTTCAGTATGTAATAGACCTTGGTCTTATAAAAAGAACCAGAGAGGGCATAAGGGTATCCAATAAGATATATATGGAGATAATCGGAAAAACTCCTTTATGATGCAGGTGGAGCTGGAACCAGAGATAAGACCTGCCTGGTACGTTCAAAAAGATGGTGCACTTGATATGGTCAAACTCATGCGAGCATTTCAGGAATTTTTCAGTGCGGGGATGAATACCTGAACCCGCTGGAACCTATGAAGATGGGAAAATAAGCAGATCCATACAAGCAATTTCAACCTTCCAAATCTCCTATCGTTTCAACTCCTTAACTCAACTTTCTGAGCTGAAAAATCTTCGTGCGGGGACAGGCGAACGTGCGTTATGACGATTGTAACTACCTGAAATCATTAGTCGTTCCCCTGTTACCACAAGCTGTAATTCGCGAATCACGACTTTTTGCAGGAGACTCTTGTAAGGAGACGAACAAAAATAAAAAGGAGAAAAACAGATGGAAAGGCAAAAAAAGGCCAGCAACAAAGCTGCATGGATTATAAGTTGTTTAATCCTGATATTTCTTGCGCTAGCAGTGTTTAATTTTCTGGGAGTCAAAAAAAAGGATGATTCTTTAGCGCCAAAAGAAGAAAAAACAGCAAAAGCGCCGGTTCAGGTTGATACTGTCAAAAAAGAAAAACTGGACTGGTTTTTGGATGTCACAGGAGACCTAAAACCCCTTCAGGTTGTAGATGTCCATCCCAAAATCTCAGGCAGGATCATAGAAAAGATACTGGTGGAAAAGGGAGACTGGGTCGAGAAGGGACAGCTTGTGGCAGTTCTGGAAAAAGACACAATTAAAGCTCAGCTAAATCGTGCCCGTGCAGAGCTGGAAGTAGCGCAAGCAAACCAGGAAGTTCTGCAAAAAGACTACCAGCGCATAAAAAATCTCTTCCAGGAACATGCCGCGCCAAAACAAAAATTGGACCATATCCAGGCTGAACTTAAAGCAGCTAAAGCCAGGTTAAAGCAAGCCAGGGCAGTTTTGAAAGAGCTTCAAATCCTTTATCGCAACCATAATATTTATGCCCCGTGTAAAGGCGTAGTGGCTGCCCGCTATGTTGATCCTGGAAATCTTTCAGATATCGAAAGACCTATTTTGCGTATCTCCAACGAAAAAATCCTCAAGGTGGAAACTTCCATTCCTGAAAAAGATTTCCCCTATGTGCACAAAGGCATGGAAGTCACATTCCATACAGATGCCTATCCAGAGAAAACCTTTTCCGGACAGGTAGCCATTGTTTATCCCACACTAAATCCAAAGAGCCGCACCGCAAGCATTGAAATACATATTCCTAACAATAATCTTATCTTACGCTCAGGCATGTTTGCCCATGTCAGGTTATATTTTGGCAAAAAGCAGGCCCTCGTTATAACCCGGGACGCCTTAAACAAGGTGCCGGGCACAGGAAATTATTATGTTTATGTGATCAAGGGGCAAAAGGCTTGCTTGCGAAACATTCAAATAGGACTCAAACAGGGCAACCGCGTCCAGGTCTTATCAGGACTGCATGAACGCGAGCAAATAGTGGTCAAAGGCCAAAACAGATTGAAACACGGCATGCTTGTGAGGTTAAGGAGAGACAAAATGAAACTAACTGAATTTTCCGTCAAACAACCAATAGCTACCTTGATGCTTCTTCTGGCCCTTGTGCTTGTCGGTGCTGTTTCCCTGTCTAAGCTCAGCATTGATATGTTCCCTGATATTGAACCTCCGGTTGTTTCCATCCTCACCACCTGGCCCGGGGCAAGTGCCTCTGATGTAGAAACAGAAGTGACCCAAAAAATTGAAGATCAGGTAAGTGCGGTCAATAACCTGGACAGCCTGACCTCCAAGTCCCTGGATAACCTTTCTGTAATCTCGTGTAAATTTGAATGGGGGACAAACCTGGATGTAGCCACCAATGACATTCGCGACAAACTGGAACTGGCCAAAAGAGATCTGCCAGATGATGTTGAACCGCCCATGCTCTTTAAATTCAGCAGCGCAACAGCTCCAATCCTTTTTATGACTGTCAGCAGTGGCAATCAAACCTGGCCGCGACTCTATCATTTAGTGGATAAATATATCTCTGACGAGTTAAAACGCGTCCCCGGAGTAGGAGCTATTCAACTCTATGGGGGCCTGCGCCGTAGAATTAACATCTACTTTGATCTGGACAAAATCGAAGGATATCGCCTATCCATACACAGGATCAATCAGATTCTGGCTGCTGAAAACCTGAACATTCCTGCCGGAAATATCAAGTCCGGCTTCCGCGAATACTTTGTGCGCGTTCCTGCGCGCTATAAAGATGTGGAAGAGATTAAAAATACCATTATTGCTTTTTATAATGAAAACCCTGTTTATCTGCGCGATGTGGCCAGAGTTGAAGATGGCTATAAACCGCAGGAGTTAAATGGCTGGGGTGACGGCAGAAAAGCCATTGTTCTTCTTTTACAAAAACAAAGTGGGAAAAATACAGTAAAAGTTATTCAAAGGGTTAAGGACAAACTAAAACAACTCCGCAAAACCCTCCCTTCTGATGTAAAGATCAACATTGTCCTGGACAATTCAGAAAACATACTCCTCAGCGTCAAAAACCTGCGTGGCAGTCTTTTATAGGGTGTCCTATTTGTCATCCTGGTCACCCTGCTTTTCTTGCGTCAGGTAAGACCAGCTATCATCATTGCCCTGGCCATCCCCTTCTCTCTGATCACTTCTTTTATATTTCTCTATCTCTTTGGCTACACCATAAACCTGATTTCTCTCATGTCCCTGGCCATTGCCTCGGGCATGGTCGTGGATAACGGCGTGGTGGTACTGGAAAATATTTTCCGTCATCTGGAACGTGGTTCATCTCCTATACAGGCTGCCATTAGCGGAGCATCAGAAATGGGCATGGCTATTACAGCCTCGAGCATGACCACTGTAGTCGTTTTTGTTCCTCTAATGTTCCTCACAGGACTGGCCGGTATCATTTTTAAACAGCTTGGCTTTGTCATCGTAATTACCATCCTGGCCTCACTTTTTACTGCCCTGACCATGACACCCATGCTCTGTTCCAGATGGGTCAAAAAAGGCGTCCTGGAGGGAAAAAATCAGAAAAAAATCCTGGGACGCCTTTACAGTTTAAGTGAAAGCTGGTTCAAGGCCATGGAAGAAGCCTATGCAGGAGTTCTTGCCCGGGCATTAGAACACCGCAAAACAGTCTTTTTACTGGCATTGTCAATCTTTATCAGCAGTATCTCTCTGATACCCTACCTTTCTACTTCTTTTATGCCTGAATCAGATACGGGTGATATTAGTATTGACTTTCGACTGAGCGAAGGAACGCGCATTGAAGAAACCAACCGGGTCGTGGAAGAGATCCTGCAAAACATTGATGAGGTGGTAAAACCAGAGGAATTTCGTCACTCCTATGCCTTTGATGGTCAATCTGAGCAGGGCAAGGGCGTGGCCTTAGGTATGGATGAAGGCCCTAATGTAGGCCAAATTGGGTTCAAGCTGGTAGATAGGGACAAAAGAACCAGGAGTGCCAAAGAAATTGCAGCCCTTCTCAGGGAGCGAGTCCAGAAAATACCAGGAATTACGCATATTAAGGTGACGGCCAAAAACCCCATAACAGCCATTCTAATGGGCAGAGGCAAACCGGTTTCAGTAGAACTTCAGGGAGCTGACCTAACTGAACTTATTGCCTTTGCAAACAGATTAAAGGCAACAATGCAAAATATCCCGGGTCTGGTGGATGTATCCATCAGCCAGAAGGACCCGCGACCAGAACTATGGGTAATCATTGACCGTGAAAAGGCATCCTCACTGGGGCTGAATGTAGCTTCTATTGCCACTGTCTTAAGGAACTATTTTTATGGAAAACAGGCAACCAGCTTTCGCGACAGTGGTGAAAATTTTGATATTTTCACCCGGCTGGACCAAAAAAATAAAGACAATCTGGATCACCTGCTAAGAGTGCCCATTTTCACGCCTGATGGAGGTATGGTCCGTTTGCGCAATGTGGTCACGATCAAAGAAGGAAGCGGTCCAATCGAAATTGAACGCAAGAATCGTCAAAAGATTGTGAAGGTGGAAGCAGATATCTTTAAACGTTCCCTGGGCGAAGTAGTAAGTGATATCAAAAAGGCTCTGGACGAGATGGGTGTTCCCCCGACAATCTCCTTAAGTTTTGGAGGTGATATTGAGGAACAGGCCAAAGCCTTCCATGATTTGACTGCCCTTTTGATCCTGGGGATCATATTGGTCTATATGGTCATGGCCTCTCTTTTTGGCAACCTGCGGGATCCCTTGATCATCATGTTTTCTGTCCCCTTTGCCTTTAGCGGAGTTTTTTATGCGTTCTATCTTTTTCACGTTACCTTAGGAATTATTTCCTTTATGGGCATCATTATGCTCTTAGGGATTGTGGTCAATAATGCCATTGTGCTTCTGGATTACACCCATCTTTTGCAAAAAAGGGGCAAAAGTCTTTTTGAAGCCGTCACCCAGGCCGGACAGAGCCGTTTAAGACCCGTGCTCATGACCACCCTGACCACCTTTTTTGGCATGTTACCCATGGCCATATCCAGAAGCGTGGGAGCAGAAATCTGGAATCCCCTTGGAATAACCATGCTTTCAGGGCTCTTGCTTTCTACCCTGATCACCCTTGTGCTGGTGCCTACTATTTATTATCACCTGGAGTCCAGGAAACAAAAGTTGTAGAGCCGCCCTATGGGCGTCTCTACTACAACCATAATTCAAGAACAAGGGAGACCACTCTAATGAACCGTCTTTTAAAGCTATCTAACAAAATTTTCAATATGACCAATAGGGCCTGGGAAAGCAATATCAACCGACGTTCTATTGGCATTCTACTTATCTTGATTTATCTTGGTTCACTCATTGTCATTGAACTTGGGCGAAGACAACTATTGCCTCCATCTATTGCAGCTCTCATACCTGAAAGCCATTTCTATGCTATAAGTTTTACTTTCACATTCCTGCTTTATATAGAGGTAATAGACCTCGTCTTTGGCCTTGCTCGCTCCGTCTCCAAAGCTCTGGGAAAACAGTTTGAAATCTTTTCGCTGATTTTACTTCGCCAGTCATTTAAAGAATTTGCCCATTTGCCAGAGCCACTGCACTGGCCCAAAACAATTGAACCCATTTTGTATATTTTCTCCTATGCAGGTGGAGCTTTAATTATTTTCCTGATCCTTGTTTGTTATTATCGTATGTTATATCATCATCCAATAACACACGACCAGACTGAAGAATTTCATTTTATATCAGCAAAAAAAACAATTTCCCTCTCCTTACTGTTTATCTTTGTAATTGTAGGCATCTTTTCTGCTATTGCATCTTTTAAATCACAATCTTCAATTGATTTTTTTACGACATTCTATACAATTCTGGTCTTCAGTGATATTCTTATCGTTCTGGTTTCATTACGTTATAGTCACGCTTTTCCGATAGTATTCAGAAATTCAGGATTTGCTCTGGCAACTGTCATGTTAAGATTGTCTCTGACAGCGCCAGGATACTATGGTGCTGGCCTTGGTATTTGTGCTGCACTATATATCCTGGCGCTCAAATACACTTACAACAAATTTCTGCTGCTTCAATCAAATAGACCTGGCTAGATAGACATTTTTCCCTCAAATTATTCCATTCCGCATCTGCCGCACCTGTCACACCCATCTTCTGGACATTTTGGTGTAGAAAGTCCTTTTTTATATCTTTGCCACTCTCTGAATAAATAATCTTTACTCACTCCTATATCCAGCTTATCCCACACAAAAACCTCGTCCGCATCCCGCTCCCGGTCCAGGTACCAGGACATATCCCCGGCCCAGAGGGTAAGTGCCTTACGCCAGTTACCGTTCTCTTCAGCAACCAGGGTTAGCAGGGAATGCACCTTTTCATCCCCACGTGCCAGGAGTCCCTGAATTCTGGCATGATGGGCTTTTTCCCCTGAAAATCTAACTCCTTTAAAACCTGAACACATTTTTTTAAACCGCCGCAACTTATCATTTAACTCCTTTTCAGAAGCCATACGCGCCCATTGCATGGGTGTCCAGGCCTTGGGCACCAGACAACTGGCACTGATCTGAATCAGTTCTACTCCTTTTTTGCGTTTACCCTTCCCTCTTATTCTGGCTGAGTTCAGTTCCTGCAAGAATTCAGACAACTCCTGCCAGTCACTTTCATTTTCTCCAGGGAAACCTAAAATAAAATAGAGTTTCAACTTGTTAAACTGCAACGCGCTAATAAGTTCTACGGCCTGAAAAAACTTTTCATCATCAAAGCGCTTATTTACCGCTTTACGCAGCCTTTTACTTATGCCTTCTACTGCCAGGGTTAAAGACCTGGTGCCTGTACGCCGCAAAAATTCCAGAAACTCCCTGTTTAAGCCATCAGCTCTCAGAGACGACAAAGAAAATTTGATCTTTTGTCTGTTTAGAAAACGCAAAAAGGGATGCAAATCCCCCCAATCAGTCAAAGCCGTGCCAACCAGACCTACCTTCCTGGGCTTTACCTCAAGCACTATCTTCTGCACATCCTGAAGACTCGCCTGGCGGGGCGGGCGATAGATAAATCCGGCTGCACAAAATCTGCATCCATAGGGACAGCCCCTGTTGATCTCCATAAGAAGCATGTCCCTGAACCTAGATTTGCCGTGCACAAAACAGGAAAATGCAGGTTGTAAAAGCTTTTTAGAGCCAGGGACTGCTACCTGTCTTTTAACCTTTTCACTCTTCCCGGGCACAAATACACCCGGGAGCCTGGCTATCTTCTGTAAAGTAGCATCTTTTGTCTCTCGGGCAAGCCACATTTCCTTGATTTTAAGAGCCAGAGGGACAAAGGATTGTTCTGCTTCGCCAGCATAGAAAAAATCCAGACTGGGCAGGATAGGGAAAGGATTTAAAAAAGCGATTGGCCCGCCAGCCATAACCAGGGGCCAATCGCTTCGTTTTTGGGCCAAAAGAGAAAGGTGAGATTTTTTAAGAAGCCTTAAAACATTTACATAATCGCCTTCAAAGTTGAGACTGAAACAAATAAGGGGAAAAGCGGATAAAGGTTTTCCCGAATCAATGGAAAGCACAGGTTCGCCATGTTTTCCGCTGCCAAAAAAACGCTCTGCCACAAACAAATCAGGCTTTTCAGAGAGCAACCTATAGACAACCTGCCAGCCCAGAGTAGAAAGGGCCAGAGTTTCTTCTTCGGGAAACACAATGGCAATGGGTAGCCGCCCACCCCATTCAGGCAGTGGCGGCTTCTCATCGCCCCAATAGACTCTCCTCAACTTCCCGACTTCCAATCTTCATCTTCCTAATCCGCCTGCATGCGAATAAACGCAGGTATTTCAAATTCATCTTCATCAAAAATAAATTCTTCCTGAGGATTTTTTCCACTATTATTTTTATCTATTGTTCTACGACCGTGACGCAGATATGCAGGGATACGCAAATCACTCTCCATATCAGGATCAATGTGAACAGTACGTGATTTCCTGCCTGCAATCTTTTTTGTCTTTTTAGCCTGATCAATTGGAGTTACTTTGGCACCCTCGCTCTCAGCAGACCCATCTTTTTTCGCACTTTCATCTTCAATACCAGTAGCAATGACTGTAATGCGCATTTCATCGCCTATATCATCGTCAAAAACAACACCAAAGAAGATATTGGCATCTTCATGAGCAGCATCATGAATAATGCTACTGGCTTCGTTCACTTCCTCAATAGTTACATCTTTACTGCAGGTAATATTCATTAAGACGCCTTTTGCACCATCAATGGATACATCTTCCAGTAAAGGACTGGTAATTGCTTTTAAAGCTGCCTCCCTGGCCCTGCCTTCTCCTTGAGAAATACCTGTACCCATTAAGGCCAGACCCATTTCAGACATAACAGCCTTTACATCAGCAAAATCCAGATTGAGCATACCAGGCACCATTATCAAATCCGAAATACCTTTAACGCCATAGTACAGTACTTCGTCAGCCTTTTTTAACATATCCAGAAAACTTGCCTTTTTTGAGGCCAGAGACAAAAGCCTGTCATTGGGAATGGTAATGATACTATCTACTACTTCTTTTAAGGCTCTAATGCCTTTTTCAGCCTGAATCAGCCTCCTTTTGCCTTCAAAATAAAAAGGCCTGGTCACCACAGCCACTGTCAGAGCACCTAGCTCTTTTGCAATGCCGGCAATGACCGGCGCAGCACCTGTTCCCGTGCCTCCACCCATACCTGCTGTCACAAAGACCATATCACTGCCATCCAGCAATTCCCGGATCTGATTGGAGCTTTCCATTGCTGCTTCTCTGCCAATATCAGGATTTGCACCCGCTCCCAGCCCCTTGGTCAGCTTTTCTCCCAGTTGAAGCTTATACTCGGCCTTTGAGTGTTTTAAGGCCTGAATATCTGTATTGGCGGCAATAAAAGTCACACCCTTCATGGCTGAACAGATCATGTTGTTTACAGCATTGCCGCCGCCTCCACCCACACCAACCACTTTGATCATGGCGTTACTTTCAAGTTCCATTTCTATTTCAGTGAATTCCATCTTTTCCTCCTTTATCTGGTTATTGGTGTATTGGTTATTGGTGTATTGGTTATTGGTGTATTGGTTATTGG
>OFAY01000153.1_pt1 | contig 10015 bp, 8 predicted proteins | sample 1520371 | NCBI WGS metagenome assembly OFAY01 (sample SAMEA3696446, study PRJEB22514) | metagenome | biome: water; feature: marine; material: hydrothermal vent | place: Pacific Ocean | collected 2014-08-12 | depth 1521 m | reverse complement strand
TAAAATATAAAAAAATAAAATGCAATTATAACCGAAAAGTTTAAATAGTGTTATATTATCATCTTATTAATGTTAATACAAATAAATACATACCATATGAAAAATAGGTGATATATATGGCAGAAATACCAGTAGCTCCAATGGAAAGAATATTAAAAAATGCAGGTGCTGAAAGAGTAAGCAGAGAAGCAGCTATACTCCTCGCTGAAGCATTAGAAGAAATTGCAATGGATATTGCTAAATCAGCAGCAGATTTATCAAAACATGCAGGAAGAAAAACAGTTAAAGCTGACGACATAAAATTAGCATTAAGATAATTAAAATTGCGAAACTCCTGTTTCCCCCTACTGTTAAGTAGTAGGTCGAAAATCAGGATTTATATCTCCCCGTATTATTTTTTAAATTATTTTTTTATAAAATTATTCTGTTTTTTGTCGAATTACTTCAAATCTACCAGCAGATGAATGTCTGGGTTTTATAATGATATTTAACTTTTTCAAATAATCATAAGTATGGGTATCTTTTCCATGAATTAAAATCTCTCCCAAATCTTCTACTGTATTTATGTCTATTGAAATATAAAATGAAGGATAAATTATTGGATTTATATTTTTTTCTTTACATTCTTCAATATGTTTCAAAAAACTAAATCCTTCGTATTGGGTTTTTATGGAGCTCCTATTTAATATCATTAAGTTAGTTCCCCCTCCTCTTGATGGGCATAATATTGCCGAATTTTCTTTATATTCTTTAACAATATTCTTAACATTCTCTTTTTTAATTAATGGAATGTCTGCGGGAGTTATTATGATATTATCCTCCTCAATATAGTTAAAGGCATAATTTAAAGCATCATTTAGTCCTTTTATATTTTCCGTTTCCATAATTGGTATTATGTTGTATGGTTTTAGGAGTCTCGAAATTCCTTCGGAATTTTTACGACTGTAAAAATTTTCCTTTGGAAAATTTATAAGCTCCAATATTTCTTTATCTTTACTAACAACATATATCTTATCACATATTGGGCTTATGCCTTCATAAACATCTAATAGCATATTTTTTATTAATTCAATTCGTTCATCAGGCGTTAAAAAATCTTTAAGTCGTGTTTTTACAGTATTTAATGGGGATACAGGTATTAAAGCAGAAAACATAAATTATCACAATATTTATTTATTTTTTGGGCATCATAAAAAAATTTATTATAAAAATAGTTTAGCATTATTGAAAGCACTTAAATTTCCTTTTTCACCATGTCCCGGTAGTATTTCAATTATATTTTTTTGGTTAGCAATTACTTCCAATTTTGCTATTGAATTTCTTAAATCAACAATATTACCTGTTGGAAAATCCCATCTTCCAACACCATACGCAAATAATGTATCTCCTGTAATTATTGAATTTTCACATACTAAGCTGATACCTCCCGCAGTATGTCCGGGTGTTTCAATATATTCAATACCACAAAATTTTAACTCTTCTGTAATTTCAATATCATTTATTGGTATTATTTCTTTTGGAGCTATTAATTTACTACCAAATAACTTTGATACTGTTGTATTGGTGTCGTTTTTTAAATCATTTACTTCTTTATCGCATATAATTACGGGTGCATTAAAATATTCTTCATATAAATAATCAGCTCCTGCATGGTCATAATGACAGTGGGTATTAATTATATAATCAATATTTTTTGTAATTTGTTCTATTTCGCCTCTTATTAAGTCAAAAGTGGCAGGAGTTCCCGGGTCAATTAATATATTCTTCTTTCCAACAATTAAATAACTGTTAGAGTCATGTCCAATGCCATTTAATTTATATATCATATTTCTCCCTCGGAAATTAACTAATCTTTGAGATACTATAAATTAATAAATAATTAAAATAAATAAAAAAATAATAAAAAATGATTTATAAAATTATAAATTATAAATTATAAAAAAATATCCTCAGCTACCCCAGGTCTCATCAATTACAGCATCAGCAGGGATGACTCTCATCATTGGATATTTTTAGGGCTAATCGCTCCACAAATTCCCATCTAAATGGCTTTTTATTTTATCGTTTGTGGCATGGTATAATCTACCTATTTTAATTTTGATATATGATTTGTTAATTTGTTTATCCATTACAATAAACGAGATATGTAATTTTTTTAAATATAATAAAAAATCATTTAAATCTTCTTCATTATCTACGAATATTTCAAACTCTTCTTTAATAATTTCGTTTTTTGAAACCTTTTTAATTGTATTTATCATCGGATATAATATCGATTCTCCAATTGATTTTGCCCGTTGTTCCATATCTTTTTTATTTTCATTAAATTCTATGGATTGATATCCTTCCCTAACCAACCTACTAAACATAAAACTAATACCTAAATCATACATATATGTAAAAGCAATGGATAAATCGCTACATTGGGTATGGTGGGTAGTATATTTTATGGGGTTTATAACCATATCAGGGTCTTTTAAAATTATTCCTTCTCTTTTTTCACGGTTTAATTTTAATATTATTTCCTTGATTTTTGATATGTCTTCTTTATTAACTATATCTATTGGTTGTATGTATGGGAGATTATATTTTTTAAGGAGCTCCTCTTTTTGAGGTATTGTTAAGGCGATATTAGTTTCTTTATTTCGTATATCAAATATATAAAATCCTAAATTCTCAATGACTTTGTTATTATCTTCATAGTTTATATTATTATCTACTTCGGGATAATAATATGGAACATAAGGATTATTTAGCCCTATCATTTCACCACATAGCATAATGTCGGGATAATCATTTAATATTTTTGTATTAATAAATTTCAGTGCTTTTTTGGTTGTAAATGGACATATTCTACCGCCCCGAGTAATTGCTACAATTTCATTGTTTATTTTTGCTATTCTTACATTATATCCATCTAATTTTTCCTCTATTGCGATTTTATCTATAAAATAATTTCTTAAAGTGGGGTCTAATACCATGGCTCTTCTAATTTTCGGATATCCCATTATGTAGTCCAAATTCTTATTTAAAAATAATATCGTTCCTCTTTCAATATGCCTATATTTTTTTTTAAATAATATATATTTTTGGTTTTTATATGTGTCATGAGATATTATTTTTCTTTCAAATGCCTTTTTTATATCAGTTTCATCTAATTTCAACCTTTTTGAGACTTTTGAAATATCAATGTCCATAAAAATCACAGTTTATTTTATATCTTTTAATAACCGTTTAAAACCTTCTGTATTTACAAAGAAATTGTTTTTACTGTTTTTTAAGTGTTTTTCAATATCTTTTATTTGATCTTGAACTTTATTTCTTTCAGTATTGCCGTTTTCATTGGTATCTATTTCCTTTATAAATTTATTAAAATAAATTCCATCAATAAATGAAGTATAATGAATATTTTTATTCAATTCTTCGTATTTTATAAATTCAATGATTTCTTTCATTTGTTTATTTTGACCTCCGCCTCCTTCTTTTATATGTTTTGCTTCAATAATAAAAATATTATCGTATATTTTTAAAACCATGTCTGGAACTTTATTTTGGCTATTTTTTCCAAATTCATAATTTAAATCGTATTTTTCAATAAAATCCTCGAATAATTTTTTATCTTTCCCATCGGGCAAAAAATAACAGCAATCTTTATTTTTAAAATCATTTAGGTTGTCAATATGTGTTGCATTTAGGAGCTCCTTTTTCTTTACAATATTTTCTAATTTATCGCCCCCAGAATTCCCTTGTTTTCGGGAGCTCCTGCTATCGTATAGTGCTTGAACTGTAATATTTGAATAACCTAATCTATCATAAATTTTTCTTCTTCTTTTGCAATATTCAGATAATAACTCTTTTAAAACTTCTTTTTTGTTGTCCATTTTCTCAAATATAGAATGTGATATATCCATAGCATTCCAAAAAGCTACGAATTCAGAATAATTTATATTTTCAACTAATGTAATGATGTTATATATTTCGTCCAATATTTCCTGTGCGGTTTCTTCGTTTTTTTCAATAACTACACAATAACTTATTATTAACTCTCTTAATCTTTCCACTTTTTCGATTAAATCCTTATTTTCAACAATTAAATTATCTTTAACATAGTATTCCTCAAATATTGGTTCAGGATGTTTTAGTGAATGTTCCCAATATTCTAAATTAGATTTTAGAGCCATTTTTTAATCCCCTCGTTATTTTTTAATGATTTAATAAATTTTAATAATTTATCTGTATTATTGTATTTTATAATATTTATGAGCTCATTCTTTTGATATTTATCTAAGTTCAATAATGGAAATGTCTCGATAAGTTTTTTTGCCTGTGTTAAACCTAAATACTTCCTTGTATATTCACTATTTGAATACTTATAAGTGGTTAAAAATTCACTGTCCGTAATCTCCCTAAAATATTCTAAAACCATATTAAAATAATCCTTTAAAATTACCTGCTCATCATTTGATAAAATTGGTTCAATAAAAATTTGGATTGGGTGAGTTCTATATTTTGCCTTTGTAACTAATATGCCCTCTGCTTTAAAAGATTTGTTTATTAAATAAATACCTGCTCTCCCCTCTTTGCTTCCCGTATCCACCGTTCTAATCCATAAATTATTTGATTTTATTTTATGATAATATTCATCATTTACATTTATTTTTAATTTTTCATAAGATTTTCCATTAAAATTATTAGCATCCATTACTGTTAGGTGATTATTGCCTTTATTTTTTTCAACTTCTTCAATAGTTAAGTAGTATTTTATTTTTAATGGATTTTTTGCTTTATAATTATTCACAAACTCATCAAATTCGCTCCCTGCCCTATAATGATTTTTAGGATTTAAAGTATAATTCCTTTTTTTTGAAGTGTGATTTATTTTTAAGCCTTTGAAGGATAGTATTTCATTTTTTGGTTTAGATTTTCTTTTAAAAAATAATATGGTAACATTTACTCCTGTATGTTTGAATATTTCTTTTTCAAAAATTATTCCTTTTTTGATGTAATAATATTTTAAAAAATTATGCCTTATTTTATTAGTGCCGGAGCTCCCAAATAAAAAATTAGAAGGTATGATATATATCATATTGTTTATATTATTTCTTAAATCGTTCATTAGTGCTAATTGATAAAGGTCTTGGTATCCTTCGTTTTCTCCTTCAAAATATTTTAAATGTTTCTGCGTTTCTGCGTGTTTCTTTATATATCCAATGTATAAGTAAGGGGGATTTGTAATATGATAAACAGGTAAATCATCGTTTAATATAACTTTTGGATAATCTTTTAAAGTGTCCCATACTTTTATATTTTTTTCTGCAATTTCTTTTGGTATTCCATAGTTCATAACATTTTTTATGCACTTATCAACCATTTCCTTTTGAATATCGAATAAAAAAATATGGTTTTTAAAAAAGTTTATTCTCTCTTTTTTTGGAATTATTTCTAAAATTGGAAGGATTAAATTTCCCTCTCCTGCAAATAAATCAATCCATTTATAATTGTAAATATTATTTTTTATCTCTGGAAGGATATATTTTTTAAATATATCAATTGGGGTCAAATGTTGCCCATAAGTCCTTTTTTTGTCCATCTTATTCACAGTCTATAATTAATTCTTACTTGTTTTCTTTTACTGTATCAGAATTTTGCAATTTTATGTATCTTTTTTGATATTTTACTATATAACAATATATTTAATGGAGCTCCCAATTTTATATGGAGTTTATTTATATTTTTCAGTGATTTTAAAAATTCTTTTGGGTTATCTTTGTCAAATTCATCTAATTCCATATATGAATTTCCTATTTCCCATGGAAAATGAGAATCACTACCTACTCCTTTTAATATATTGTATTTTTCAGCATATTCTTCTGCTTCATTATTTGGCTGGTTATTTAAACATCGGCTGTTAAATATTTCAACTACATCTACTTTTTTTATGAATTCTTTATTGTGTAATATGTCAAATCTACATAACGCCCTTCGTCGCCTATGGTCAAATGGATGAGGCAAATATATAATTCCGCCTTGTTCTTTTACTTTATCCATGGCTTCAAATATATCTTTTTCGTTTATTTGTTCGTTTAAAAATGCCCCTATAAACTCCCCCTTATCTGTGGCAATTTCTTCTCCTGCGATGGCAAAATCTAATTTAGTTAATACATTGTGGTCAGCCGTAATTGGAGTTATTTCTTTTAATTTACAGATTTTTTTTAATAATTTTATTGGATTTATGGAACATCTTGAATTTATGGTATGGACATGCATATCAATTTTCATAATTCACCAAATAGGATTTAAATGTTAAAATTCTAAACAAATTTTTCTTTTATAATATCTACATTATTATAAATATTATTTATAAATTTGTCTTCAAATACAAATTTTTTATTTTCCATTAATATTTTTCCATTAATTATTACGGTATCAACATCGTTTCCATTTGCCGAATAAACTATATTTGATTTTATATTATGTATTGGTCGTAGGTGTGGAGCTCCCAAATCAATTAATATAATATCATTATTTTCAAATCCAATAGATTGGCTATTAATTCCCATTTTTAAAACTGTATTTAGGTCTGCCACTGTTGGGTCCCATCTATGTGCTTTATGTAATAATGAAGTTATTTTCATTTGTTCCAATATATCCATATTATTATTACTTGCTACGCCGTCTGTTCCAAGTGATATATTTGCATTATATTTATTATATTTATTATATTCAAGGAGCTCCACCAATGGCATAACTCCACCACTTGCCAGTTTCATATTACTTGTTGGGCAGTGGGATATTTTTGTTTCTGTTTTTGTCAGCGTTTTTGCTTCATCTTTTGTAATCCATACACAATGTGCTACAATTGTATTTTTATCCAATATATTTAGATTATTTAAATAATCCACAGGTCTTATATTTTTATTATTTTCCATTTCCACCACTTCATATCTAGTTTCTGATATGTGGGTGTGTAAAATCGTATTATATTTATTTGCTATTTCTTTACATTTTATATATGTGTTTTCTGAACAAGTATATGGGGCATGGGGAGCTATTGCAGGTTTAACCGTTTTTTCGTCTTTATATTTTTTTATAAAGTTCTCCGCACCATTTAATAATTTATCTAAATTAGAATGTTCGGGAGTTCCAAAATCAATTATTGGATAGCAAATTGTTCCCTTTAATCCAATTTCTTTTGTGGCTTTTAATATTTCTTCACTGAAAAAATACATATCGTTAAATGAAGTAATTCCAAATCTTAACATTTCAAGACAGCCCAACAATGAACCATAATAAACATCTTCCTTTGTGAGTTTTGCCTCATTTACCCATATTTTTTCTTTTAGCCAATCATGTAAAATCATATCATCAGAAATGCCCCTTAATAGCGTCATTGGTATGTGGGTGTGGGTATTTGTCAATCCGGGCATGGCACATTTATTTTTTCCATCGATTATTTTTAAATCCTTTTGGTTTAGGTTTTCCTTTTCCATTAGGTTTTTTCCAATGGTTATTTTTATTTTTCCATTTTCTTCTTTTTTTATTAATAGGTCAATATTTTTATATACATTTAAATTATTGTCTATTGAATAGGATAGATTTTTTATTAATATTGTCATAATATCACTATGTATTTTTTTATTTTAAGTTAATTATTTTAATTATTTTAATTTAATTTACTTTAATTATTTTAAAAGAAATTATCAAGTGTAATTTGTTTATTATTGTTTTTTAACTCATCTTTGGTAATTCCAATAGCTTCCATAATTCTTAATACTGGGGGTAGCACCTGATTATCAATATAATAATTTGCATCATAATTTGTTGCCTGTTCTGGAATGGTTGCCCTTTCACTTATTGGGGAGCTCCCATTTACAATTACGAAACCAATTACATCGCCGATTTTTAGCCTATCTCCTTTATCCCGCATTTTTTTAGCAACTTCTATATGTGGCGTAGCTGTGGAATATTCGCTAATATCTTTTGTTAGCTGTTTATATATTATTAAATCTTGGGGGTTTATTTTTTTGTTTTTTAAATCATTTATTGTATTTTTAATTATTTTTTTTGCCGTTTCAATATCTCCTTCTTTTAAAAGTGTATTTAATACTTCTTTTTGGGTTTTTTTAGCTATGTTTGACCAGTCCCTCCTTACAAATTCCAACCCTTTTATTATAATTTTGTCATTTTTATCAATTAGGGCATATCTTTTTTTTGTTATAAATATGCCTCTTTTGTAGTATCCTTCAAATTCGAGCTCCATATTTTCTGGAAGTTGTTTATTTATATGGTTTGTAAATTGGTTTGTTTTGTTTAATAATCGTTCTTCATCTGTATTGTTCTTTAATTTTACATATACGCTGTCGGTGTCTGAATATATTACTTCAAATCCAACATTTTCCGCTTCTTCTATCGTTTTGTGTATGTATTCCCTTCCTAAATGGGTGATTACTTCGGCACATTCTTTTGAATACCATCTTGCCCTTGGGTAAGCCATATATCCATAGAAAGAATTTGCTAAAATTTTTATTGATTGTTGTTCGTAATTTAGTAATTTATAATTTATGTTGTAGTCTTTGTTCTCTGTCGTATTTTTATTTTTACTTTTATTCTTATTTTTTAAAACATCTTTAATATTTTTCCTTCTTTCGATTAAATCTTTTAGAATTTCGGGTATAATACCTATCTTTTTTTTACAAAACCAATAACCTAATATTTTATCGTTGGTATCACAACAACAAGGGCAGTTTATCGTATCTGGGCTTATATTGTAGCTTATTATTATAGATGGATATAGTGCCCTGAAATCCATACTAACAATATTATTGTGCATACCTTTTATTGGTTCTTTTACATATCCGCCCTCATAACCTTCTTTTAATCTGTTTTGGTATTCACTGCTGTATGGTCTATTTGGTGCTAAATAATTTTTGTTGAATGAATGTTTTAAAAGTAGATATTCCACCATATTACTACTACTCATTCTACTTATGTCAAATAAACATTGATTAACAATATTTGAAAACATAAGTTCTAATGGTAAAAAATATTCTCCTATTTTATATGTATATTCTGCATCTTGGAGTGAGTATTCTACTAATTTTGAGTTATTGTTGTTCCATAGAGGCACTATATTATGATGTCCAACCTCTAATTTTTCTATATTAAATAATTCTTTTGAAACATCTTCTAATTTATATTTGGTTAAATTTAATGTTCTTCTTGCTATTGGGTAAAGGTCAATATGGACAATTCCAGAAATTGCACTTTTTAAATTCATACCTCCTTTTGCTAATTTTAATTTATGATTTTTTCCAAAGTCGAGGGGTATTTTTAGATGTTCTGCCCGTCTTTTTAAATATGGGAAGTCAAAATTATCTCCGTTGTAGGTGTATATTATATTATGTTGTTTTAGGAGCTCCACGGTTTTTTTAATTAATTCTTTTTCATTCTTCACGAGCTCGACATGCTCATGTTCAAAAGGTTTATAGGTGATTACTTTTTTAAGTCCTTTTGAATAAAAACTTGTCATTAATATAGCATCTTTTTCTGGCTCTGGTTCTCTATCTTTAAAATGCACCTCCATATCAAAAGATACGGCTTTTATGTTGGGCAGGTTATTATAATTTAATAATGGGACGGTATTATCAATTAAATACCGTTTTGTAAATGGAATATCATGTTCATAAATTGTTCCTAATTCCCGTAATTTTCGTAATTTTGGAATGTCTTTTGGGTGATTTGCGATTACTTTTGATATTGTTTTTTCTATTGTTCTATTGCAGGATAGGCTGGTAATATCATTTAACTTTATAATAATTTTTCTTACTCTTTCAATGGAAGATATATGTTCTTTAAGTTGTGGCTCCTCGGCATCTAAAAAATTATTTATGGTGTTTTTATCGGCATCTACATATAAATAGGGTTTAAAATCTTTTTCTTTATTTATTTTATTAATTTCCTTTATAGAATATAGATAAATACAATTTTCTTTTGAATTATAATCAATATCTAAAAG
>OFAY01000150.1_pt1 | contig 10109 bp, 7 predicted proteins | sample 1520371 | NCBI WGS metagenome assembly OFAY01 (sample SAMEA3696446, study PRJEB22514) | metagenome | biome: water; feature: marine; material: hydrothermal vent | place: Pacific Ocean | collected 2014-08-12 | depth 1521 m | reverse complement strand
AGGATACTTATCCGGATGAAAAATGGTTTGATGAAACATTAAAAGCCTTTCCCTGGCTCTCAGGTGTTGCCGCGATTGATAGGAGTGGTCAGGTTTTGTTTAAGCGTCCTGCTCATCAGATAAAGCCTGTAAACTATTCTTTGTTGCTTACCAGCAAGCGTGTAAATGGCAGGACAAAGGTCAGGATTGCTGTTCAGGATTCAGAATTTGGGCCAGAAATATATTTAGCCAGGCCATTTTTTAAGGACAACCTGGCGGAAGGGATGTTAGTGATTCATTTTGATTCCGGCTCGTGGGCCAGGCTAAGTTCCAGTTCGCAAGAGTTTGCCATCTTTGTTGGAGATAAACCTGTCTGGGCCGGAAAACACGCAGGGTTAAATAAATACTATGCGCAAATAAATAGTACAGAGTTGCTTAAAAACGGTGTCTTTGGTCAGATGAATATGGAAAACAGGTTGTTTTACTGGTTTGCCAGGGCTGTAGGTGAGAACTGGATTATATATTTAATGACTGTAGATAAAGGAGAATAAGATGCGTCAAATTACAGTTATTGAACATTTACTTATTCATCAAAAAGCAAGCCCAATGGCTACTGGCCGGTTTACCAGGCTTTTAAATGAATTAATTTTAGCTGCCAAGATAATATCCAGGGAAGTAAACAAGGCCGGTTTGGTGGATGTTTTGGGCTTTACAGGAGAGACAAACGTCCAGGGTGAGCAGGTGCAAAAGCTGGATGATTACGCCAACAGGGTGATAATCCATCGTATGCAAAGGGCTGGTGTTCTTTGCGCCATGGCATCGGAGGAGAATGCTGACTTGATTGAAATCCCGGATAAATTTGATACTGGCGATTATATTTTGATTTTTGATCCCCTGGATGGCTCGTCAAATATTGATGTCAATGTTAGTATAGGCACGATTTTTTCCATTTTTAAGCGTAAAAACAGCACTCAATCAGTAACTTTAAGTGATGTTCTGCAAAAGGGCGCTCAGCAGGTAGCTGCTGGTTATTTTATCTATGGTTCATCAACCATGATGGTTTATACAACAGGAAATGGTGTGCATGGATTTACGCTGGATCCCAGTGTGGGGGAGTTTTTGCTTTCTCATCCAGATATCAAGATTCCTGAACAGGGAAAAATATATTCAGTAAATGAGAGTTACTGGCATTATTGGGATGAAAAAACCAGGGAGGTTGTTTCTTATTTTAAGTCGCCGCAAAATGAGAGAGGAAGGCCATATTCTCTGCGTTATATAGGATCGCTGGTTGCTGATTTTCATCGTAATTTGCTTTATGGTGGAATTTTTATGTATCCTGCTGATAAAAAAGATCCGAAAAAGCCTTCTGGCAAGCTGAGATTATTGTGTGAGGCCAATCCAATGGCCTTAATAGTTGAGCAGGCAGGAGGCATGGCCATTGATGGACAGAGAAGGATTTTGGATATTGAGCCTCAGGAGCTGCATCAGCGGGTGCCTTTATTTATTGGTTCAAAGAAAGATGTTCAAAAAGTAGCTGAGATTTTTGGGAAATGAGGGGTAAGGGGTAAGGATTAAGGGGTAAGGGGTAAGGGGACACCAAAGTGCTCTGTCTGGGGATTGAGACTTCTTGCGATGAGACCGCGCTGGCTCTGGTGAATGAGGGTAAGCTGATTGGCGAAAACATTGCTTCGCAGGTCAAGCTTCATTCCATATTTGGCGGCATAGTCCCGGAAATAGCTTCCAGGGAACATTTGCGAGCACTTGTGCCTTTGTTTGATGATTTGCTTGTAAAGTGTGATGTGAAGCCAGAAGATATTGAGCTTATTGCTGTGACCAGAGGCCCAGGGCTTTTAGGCAGCCTGCTGGTGGGATTGGGTTTTGCCAAAGGTCTGGCTCTGGCCCTTAAAAAGCCTCTGGTGGGCGTAAACCATCTGTATGCCCATTTGCTGGTTGTGGGCATTGAACAGATAATCGAGTTCCCCGCTCTGGGGCTTCTGGTTTCAGGCGGGCATACACATATTTATTTTATTCGTTCTCCTTTTGAGTTTGAGCTTCTGGGGAGAACTCTTGATGATGCTGCTGGAGAGGCTTTTGATAAGGTGGCAAAATTCTTGAACTTACCTTATCCAGGGGGCGTATATATTGACCGGTTTGCGCGGATGGCTGACCCTGATCCTGATCTTTTTCCCAGGCCCTATATAGACAATGACAATCTGGATTTCAGTTTCAGTGGCCTGAAAACTTTTGTGGCTAATTTTCTCAAAAAGAATGATCATTTGATTTTTAAAAGCATGGATGAAGCTGGCCCTGATTATACTCCTGATCCAGAGCTGGCAAAGGTTTGTGCGTCCTTTAACTTTGTAGTTGCGCAGACTCTAAAAATTAAGCTGGGCCGGGCATTGAAAAGAGTCAGGCCCAGAAGCATTATTCTGGCAGGTGGAGTGGCTGCCAATACAATGATTCGTAGGGCAATAGAAGAACTGTCCCGGGCAGAAAATCTACTCCTGTATGTCCCTGATAAAGAGTTTTGCACTGATAATGCGGCCATGATAGCTTATTATGGAGAAATATTGGGTCAGGCCGGGCTAACGCATGGCCTGGACCTGGAAGCCATCCCCAGGGGCCGGAAGATCCCCTGGGATTATTGTCAGCGTCAGTTTAGCCTGAGTTCATGCACCCCTGAGATGTGTGATGGTGATAGGAAAGATTAGAAAATCTGCTATATGTGACCTGGCTTACAGACAGAAAAAAGTATTTCGATAATGAACAGAGTTTGGGAGATCGTTACATTTTCATAGACAGGCTCAGGTGCCTGTCTATGGCACTTAAACATATTTCCTGAATCCGTTTTTTTGATTTCAGAAAGGTAGTTGGACATGAAATTATCACTGACTGAAAAGTTGATAAAGGTTGGAATTGCCTTATCCAGCACCAGAGACCTGAATGAGCTTCTGGATCTGATTCTAACAGAGGCAAGGGAGCTGACCAATGCTGATGCAGGCTCAATTTACCTGCTGGAAGGTGATGTTTTAAGATTTGTAAGTAGCCAGAATCAGACATTATTTGATAGATTGGGTGAGGAAAAGGCCAGGGCATTGTTTGAGGAATTTACAATGCCGCTTAATAAAGGAAGCATTGCTGGTTACGTTGGGGTGACAAGGCAGCTGGTCAATCTGAAAGATGTTTATAATATTCCCCCTACCTATGATTTTAAGTTTAACCCGGCCTGGGATGAGGCTAATAATTACAGGTGCGTTTCCATGCTTGCTCTGCCCATGATCAGCTCAGAGGACAAAGTCGTGGGAGTGCTTCAACTTATTAATGCCAGATCTGAAGACGGTCAGATAATACCTTTTGCAAAAGAATATGAACAGATTATAGGCGCTTTTGCCTCTCAGGCTGCCGTGGCAATAGTTAATGCACAACTGCATAAACAACTGGAAGAAGCGCATCTTGATACGGTATTTCGTTTGAGTGTTGCTGCTGAATATAGAGATAAAGAAACAGCGAATCATGTTAAAAGAGTAAGTGAATACAGTGCGTTGATTGGAAGGCAGATTGGCCTGGCTGAAAAAGAGATAGACATTTTATACTGGTCATCTGCCATGCATGATGTGGGCAAGCTGGGCATTCCTGACGCGATTCTGCAAAAACCAGGCAAATTGACGCCTGAAGAGCGCAGGACAATGGAATATCATACTTTATTGGGCGCCTATATCCTGAGAAATGCAAAATCACCTCTTTTGCGAGCGGCACAACTGGTGGCATTGACGCATCATGAGAAGTTCAATGGCAGGGGATATCCGCAGGGCCTGCATGGGGAAAACATTCCCCTGTTTGGTCGTATTACAGCCATTGTTGACGTGTTTGACGCACTTTCATCCAGACGAGTTTATAAACCCCCTTTTCCAGAGGAGAAAGTTTTAAAGATTATGAATGAAGAAAAGGGAGAACATTTTGATCCATATCTTGTGGATGCCTTTCTTTCTGATATGGATGCTGTACGCGCTATTCAACACCGTCTGGCTGATAAAGAAGAAGATTTTGATAAATATAGAAGTATAGAACAGCTCAGGATAGAGGATTTAAATATAAGCTTAAAATAAGATTTATGATAAATCTGTTTAAAAAGTGGAAAACAATGCCGTTGTTTGTCAGCGGCACTCTTATAATTCTTGTTTCAATTGTTACCTATATTATTCATCCCCTGTTTTTGACTTATCTTGATAATAAAATTTATGATATTTTTCTTCTAGCCAGCCCTAAATCCCCCCCTTCTAATGCCACAATAATTGTTGACCTTGATGAAGATAGCCTTGCGCGTATTGGACAGTGGCCCTGGCCACGTTATGTCGTTGCTTTAATGCTGGAAAAAATCAGACAGGCTGGCGCCCTGGCCATAGGCATGGATATTTTGTTTGCCGAGCCTGACCGAACTTCGCCGGCGCGAATAAGTCAGGAATTAAAGAAATATCTTGGCATTGATGTAACCTTTCATGGCCTGCCTCCTGAACTACTGGATAACGATGAAATTTTTGCCAGGATTCTGGATAATCCTGCCTATGTACTGGGATATTTTTTTGATTTTGAAAACAAAGCATTAGATAAAGGAAAAGGAAATATAGATTTGCCTGTCCGCAATGTGGCAATTGTCAAAGAAAAAGGCGCTCCTGATCCATCTGAATGTATGATAAAGGCAAGCGCGCCTTTGCTGCCCCTGCCAATCTTTTTGAAACACGTAAAATCAATTGGCTTTTTTAATACCCAACCAGGATTGGATGGTGTATTACGAGCCACACCTTTTTTGATATGGTGGAATGGTAAGGTCTATCCCAGCCTATCTCTGGCCACTTTGTTGCAGGCCATGCCTGGGGTCACGCCAGTTTTAAAAATTTCTTACGGAGGGATTGAATCTATTAGAATTGGCAAAACCATAATTCCGCTGGATGAAAACGGGAATTTCTGGATTAACTTTCCTGGCCCGGGCAAAACCCTGCCTTACATCAGTGCAGCAGATGTATTGCTGGATAAAATTTCACCTCAAATTTTCAAGAATAAAATAGTGTTTATTGGCACTTCTGCTACTGGCCTTCTGGATATGCGAACAACTCCACTGGATCCTGTTTATCCTGGGGTCGAAGCCCATGCTGCTGTTGTAGAAAATATTTTGACCAATAATTTTATTATACGCCCTTCCTGGATACCGGGGCTTGAAGTATTGTTAATAGCAATTCTTGGTATTATTTTAATGTTGCTGATTGTATATGCAAGGCCTTTATTCGTAACCATTCTGGTTATACTTTCAACTGTAGTGTTGTGGATGAGCGCAAAATATCTTTTTGCTTTTCATCATATTTTTCTCTCGCCTTCTGTGCCTTTGCTTAATCTTGGAATGTTGTTTTCTTTTCTTTTTCTGCAGAAATTTTTTGCGGCTGAGCAGGAAAAAAAGTTTTACCGTTCAGCATTTTCGCAATACGTAGCGCCCCAGGTTGTTGAGCAAATTATTAAATCTCCTGAAAAATTAAGCCTTGAAGGTGAAGAAAAGGAAGTAAGCATTTTGTTTAGTGATGTGCGTGGATTTACCACTATTTCAGAGAGGCTAACGCCAGAGCAGGTGAGTAAGCTCTTGCACAAATATTTTTCACCGATGACAAAAATTATAACAAATCATCATGGGACATTAGATAAATTTATTGGCGATGCTATTATGGCCTTCTGGAATGCTCCGTTAGATGTACAAAATCATCAAAAACTTGCTGTAAAAGCTGCCTTAGAGATGCTTATAACATTATATAAATTAAATAAGGAGTTTTTAGTTGAATTTGGTGTAGATATGAAAATAGGAGTTGGCATACATTGTGGAATTGTCAGTGTTGGTAACATGGGATCAAGTGAGCTGTTTGACTATACTATTATAGGTGATAATGTAAATCTGGCTTCACGGTTAGAAGGATTGACCAAATTTTATGGACGTACATTATTGATAAGTGAAACAATTGCCAGCTATTGTGAAGATGAATTTTATTTGCAAGAGATAGATAAAGTGCGAGTTAAGGGCAAGGTTAAGCCTGTGACGATTTATACACCTCATACAAAGGATAGGGCTGAAAAATTACGGGGCGAGTTTGAGCTATATGATAAGGCATTAAGTTTATACAAGTCTCAAGATTTTCAAAAAGCGGCTGAATTATTTCGTAAGTTACGAGAAGAGCATTGTGATCTTAAATTATACGCACTATATCATGAGAGATGTCTCACTCTTGCACAAAATCCACCTGGTAAAGAGTGGGATGGGGTGTTTACACATAAGACAAAATAAGCTTGAGATGCGCGGGCAATAGTTTTTGCAGGCTAAAGCGATTTACGATAGTATTTCTGGCGTTGATGGAGATTTCTTTGACAAAAGAGGGGTAAGAAAGCACTGCAAGGACTTTGTGGGCAATTTGTTCTGGATTAAAAAAATCTGTTAAAAATCCATTGACACCTTCTTTTATAACTTCGCGAACAGGTTCAGTATCTGATGCAACAACAACACAGCCACAGGACATGGCTTCCAGCATTGACCAGGAAAGGACAAATGGCCTGGTTAAATAGACGTGAACATCTGAAGCCTGCAAAAGCTTCAGGTATTTACCATAGGGAAGTGAGCCAACAAAATGGACGCGGGTAGAATTAAGAGGGATCTTTTCGAGCATGAAGGTCTTCCATGTCTTACCGTCTTTGCGTGGCGACCCATAACAAACTCTGTCTTCACCAGCGATAATGATATGACATTTTTTATTTTCTTTGAGGATATAAGGAAGAGATTCTATAAATTGTGGGAATCCCCGGTATGGCTCCATGCCCCTTGTAGCATAGGTGACAATGGGAGCATCTTCAGGGATGTCAAGGTTTAAAGATGTTAAATCTTTATTGCCGGGCTTAAAAAAGTTTGTATCGATTCCATCGTGAATGATGTGCAGTTTGTGGCGAAATAAGCGGGGGAACTGGAAGAATTGCCATCTGGTTGGGGTTGTACCAGCCTGACAGGTCAGAAGATCGTTTAAAATGGGAAGATTTTTAAGACGAAGGGTAGTTGCCTGAGAAACGGTGACTTTAGAGTTGCCAAAGGTCATGTCTTTGCCCTGTGGATTATAATACCATTCAAAATAGCCCAGAAAAGGAGTGCGCGGAAACAGGTCTTTGATAAAAAAAGTAGTTCCCCAGCCAGAATGGGCATAAATTAAATCGGGTTTGAATCCCTGTCTTTTTAATTGTAAAAGGGTGTCCAGCACTGCTTGACCTTCGTTTATCAGATTGTTTATTTGAAGATTGCTGGATGCAACTGTTTGTTTTTTGTGACTTTTGTAGATAATTTTTTTCACACCAGGTATTTCCCATTCTGGACGTGGATTGGATGTCACGAACAAAACCTGATTTCCGGGATTTTTGCCCAATGCATAGGCAAGATGACGAAATTGGGCTGGAAAATTGGGATGTATAAAAATTATTCTCATACTTTTTAATGGGGGCCGAGATATGCGTTTTTTGTTAATTTTATTTTTAACCTTATGTTGTTTACAGCCACTTTATGCCCAGACATTGCCTGAAATACTGCCTCTTCTTTTAAACAAGCATGAGCTTGTAAAAGCGGCTGAAGCCCGGCGAGATGCTGCCCTGTATAACCTTAAGCAGGCGATGGCTGGCACGTTGCCACGGGTTGATATATCCATTGATAGTGGTCGCGAAGAGATCGATTATGCTGGTGGTTCACAGGCAGCAACCGTTAAGACCAAAAACACTGAAACAGTTACGGCGGAGCAACTGATAACTGATTTTGGCAAAACTGGCAATTTAATCAAACAGGCTGAAGCGGTTTATGAACAGGCAAAGGCTGAGCTGGAAGCTATCAGACAGCAGGTAATGTTTGAAGGAGCAGTTGCTTATTTGAATTTGCTCAAATTGCGAGAGCAGCTAAAATTTGCCAGAAAGTCTGAACAAAGAATTAAAGAGCTGACAGGTATGGAAGAGATCATGTTGCAAAAAGGAGCAGGTGTCAGTTCCGATGTTTTACAGGCAAAGGCCAGACTGGCTGGGGCCATGGCCCTTAAAGTGCGTACTCAGGGAGAGTTTGTTCTTGCCCAGAACAAGTTTAAATCTATTTTTAAATATCTGCCCGATGAAAAGGAAATAAGGAGTTATGTCTTGCCTGAGAATGTTTATGTCAAGTTGCCATTATCATTAAATGATGCTTTGAACTGGGCTTTAAAAAATAATCCCCAGATATTGAGGGCGCAAAAAGGAGTAGATGTTGCTCAAAGGGCTTATCTGGCCCAGAAGGCGGCCTTTTATCCCAGGTTGGTTGTATTTGGCCAGGCCATGAGAAGAGAAAATGATAGCGGGTTATCCGGGGTCAGAACAGATAATGCCATAGGAATGCGTTTTACTTATAATCTTTATGGTGGTGGCGCTGATATGTCAGCCACCAGAGCCGCCCATGCAAGGGTAATAGACGCGAGAAAACAACTGGAAAATATAAAGGTAACAGTGGAAGAGCAGGTAAGAAATGCCTGGCAAAATCTTATAACTTATAAAGAAAATTACAAATTACTCCAGAATCAGGCGGATATTGTTGAAGCCTTTTTAGAGCTTGCCAAAAAGGAAAGAAAGCTGGGAGCGCGAACTTTACTTGACGTATTATCAGGAGAGCTTGACTATATTAATGCGCAAAGTAGTGCTGTATCATCAAAAGTTGATACTGTCATCGCCACATATAATCTCTATTATGCAATGGGAAGATTTAACATAGAATTGTTTTAAAACTTCTTGTTATCTAAATAGCTTGTTAAGTTGATAGTTTTGTAACTCAACTTTCGGAGTTCCGAAAGTTGAGAAATTCGAAATCCGAATATCGAAATTCGAAACAAATCCGAATTTTTTAATGTTTAAATGACCAAAACACGGTTGATTTAGTCAATTTTTGGCGATTAATAGTTGTTTAGATTGTTTCCTGAAAATGGAATATTTTCTCAATCCTATTTGATAATTTACTGAAAAAATTGAGCATTTTTGCAACTCAGAAAGTTGAGTTTTGTAATTTTAATGCAATACTATAAAGGTGATTGATATGTATATTAAATGCTGGGGCGCAAGAGGAGGCATTCCTGTTTCAGGGCAACAGTATAATAAATATGGTGGTAATACAGCTTGTTTAGAGGTAAGAGATAATAAGGGAACAATTATTATCATAGATGCTGGAACAGGGATTAGACAGCTTGGACAAGCGTTATTGCTGGATGATGGTTTTGATCTCAATATTATTTTTTCTCATTTTCATTGGGACCATATTATTGGCTTTCCATTTTTTAAGCCTATCTATGATTTGCGCTATAACCTCAATATTTTAGATCATATTCATTTTGAAATGGGTGTTAAGGAGCTTTTGTCAGAAGTTATGAGAGATCCTTTTTTTCCTGTATCTCCCAATGAGATTAAAGCCAACGTGGATTATAAAAAAGTTGACTGGAAGTTCACAGTGGGAGAAATTATTCTGGAGACTATTCCTGTATCACATCCAAATGGTGGAATTGGTTTTAAATTTATACATGAAAACAGGACGTTTGTTTTTTTAACTGATAATGAACTGGGATATGTTCATCCAGGAGGAAGGAGCTTTGATGATTATGTGTCTTTTTGCAAGGGGGCTGACCTTTTGATTCATGATGCTGAATATAATGAAAATGAATATGTTTATACAGAAGGATGGGGACATTCGACATATTCAGATGCAGTCAGGTTGGCATTGGAAGCAGGGGTGAAAAGTCTGGGGTTATTTCATCACAATCAGGAGCGAAATGACATTGAACTGGATAGATTGGTAGCGGATGCTAATTTTTTGATCACGAAAGCAGGAGGAAATCTGGATTGTTTTGCTGTAAGCCAGGAAATGGAGTTGAAACTGGAAAATGTTTAAAAGATGGTGATTTGTGATCAGGATTACAGACAAAAGCCAAGTGTGAGATAAGAATGTGTTGATTGTTTTGTCAGGATGTCAATCTAAATGCAAATTTTAAGTATCTCAACTTTCTGAGTTGAGAAAATGTTCAATATTTTCAATCAGTTACAGAGTCGAATTGTCAGTGTATTCAGTT
>OFAY01000148.1_pt1 | contig 10113 bp, 8 predicted proteins | sample 1520371 | NCBI WGS metagenome assembly OFAY01 (sample SAMEA3696446, study PRJEB22514) | metagenome | biome: water; feature: marine; material: hydrothermal vent | place: Pacific Ocean | collected 2014-08-12 | depth 1521 m | reverse complement strand
GTAAGAGATACAGCCAGGAAAGTTAGAAAAGTAATAGTAGGGGAAGGAACTCAGATTCGCCTGCGTACTTTTATCAACAATGTAGTAGAAGGATTTGCTACCTCTCCTGAAGGAATTGATCAGTTAAGAAAGCGTTCTGTGCTGGTTCAGGTGGCTATACTTTCTGTTGACCTGCCTGAAGATGTTCAGGAGGCAGTGCGTCAGGCTTATCAGGAAATATGCAAGGAAGCTGGCCAGGAAAATGTCCCTGTTGCTGTTCGTTCTTCTGCTGCTGGTGAAGACAGCAGGAAGAAGGCCTTTGCCGGTCTCCAGGATACATATTTGAATATTGTTGGAGAAGATGCTGTTGTTGAGGCTTATCACTGGGATTGTGCCTCAGCCTATAATTTGCGCAGCATGACTTATCGAAGGGAAGCGATTTTAGATGCAGTAGCCAGAGCAGAAAGCACTGGAGATGATTCCATTGCTATTCAGGCCAAAAAGGAGTGGGCCATTGAAAATACTTCTTTGTCTGTGTGTATCATGCGCATGATTAATCCGGTTATTTCCGGTACTGCCTTTAGCGCTGATACTGCTACCGGATGCCGGGGCACTGACCGTAAAGATCTGGTCTCTATTGATGCCAGCTATGGTCTGGGTGAGGCTGTGGTTAGTGGTATGGTTACACCGGATAAGTTTTATGTTTTTCAGCGGGATGACGGTCAGGAAGTTGTGATCCGGTATATGGGTTATAAGGCCAAAAAAATTGTTTATGACGATAGTGGTGAGGGCACTAAAGTTGTTGATTTGCCTGATGAAGAGGCCTGTCGTTGGTCTTTGTCTCTTGCCCAGGCTGAAATGGTGGCCAAAGGTGTGAGAGCAATTAGCAGGGCCTATGGTGGCATGATTATGGATACAGAGTTTTGTATTGATAGCTCTGATCGTTTGTGGTTTGTGCAGGCCAGGCCCGAAACCAGGTGGAATGAAGATCTGGAAAAGCATCCACACACTATTTTTATGCGCAGGATGGAAGTGGAGCCAAAAGCTCTGGAAAGCGCAGAGGTTATAGTAGAAGGCAATGGCGCATCCAGAGGAGCTGGTCAGGGAGTTGTGCGTTTTTTACGCTCTGCCCTTGAGCTTAATAAGATCGGCAAAGGAGATGTGCTGGCTGCTGAACGAACTGATCCTGATATGGTACCTGGTATGCGTATTGCTTCTGCCATTATTGCTGATGCAGGTGGAGATACCAGCCACGCAGCTATTACTTCAAGAGAGCTTGGCATTCCTGCTGTGATAGGGGTCAAGCGTCTGGAAATCTTACGCAATCTTGACGGCGAAGAAGTAACAGTGGATGGTTCAAGGGGTAAGGTATATCGCGGATTGATTCCTTTAATAGAGGTAGGTGGAGAGATTGATGTAAGCAAATTGCCAGCTACACGGACAAAAGTAGGGTTAATCCTGGCTGATGTTGGTCAGGCTTTATTTTTGTCCAGATTAAGAGAAGTGCCTGATTTTGAGGTTGGTTTGCTGCGGGCTGAATTCATGCTGGGCAATATTGGCGTGCATCCTATGGCTCTGGAAGCCTATGATAATGGTACTTTGCAGGTTCTGGTGGAAAAGAAATTAAAGGAAATGGAAAATGACCTCACCAAGATCATTAAGGATCAACTGGCAGATGGCGCTGTGACCCTGGATTTAAAATTAAGACAATATGTTGGTATTGTGACCGGTCTTGCTGACAGGGTTAAAGAATTGACCGAGCAGGAAGGGGCCAGAGGGACAGATGAAGTGTTGGCCCTGCATCGGAAGTTAAGAGAACTGGATCATAAGTGGGATGAGCATCTTGAACTGGCAACCAAACGTCTGGATACTTTAAAGACTTCTACTGATTTACACGAGCATATAGCCATAATCATGGGTTATAGTGATGAATTATTACAACATAATGACGCTACTGCTAATTTTTCTGAAACTCAGGCAAGGCGTCAGGAGATTGAGTCCAGGATTAAAGAGATTGCAGAGCGTATAAAAGACAATCCGTTTGTTCAGAATGTCATGGAAAAAATTCGTTCCCTGAGAGCGGATGTGGCGAAGAAAGTAAGCCTTGAACAGGAAATGGAAGATGTACGCAGCCTACCTGAAAAAATAGCTGAAATTTTACATTTGAAAGGTTACCGTAGCGGAAAAGAGCTTTATGTGCAGACCCTGGCTCAGGGTCTGGCCCTGTTTGCCATGGCCTTTTATGGCAAACCAATTATTTACCGTACAACTGACTACAAGACCAATGAATATCGCAACCTTCTTGGTGGGTTGCTTTTTGAAGACTATGAAGACAACCCAATGCTTGGATATCGTGGAGTAGCCAGGGATGTGCATGACTGGGAACTGGAAGCCTTTAAGCTGGCGCGTGGGGCATTTGGTGGTAAAAACCTGCAATTGATGCTTCCTTTTGTGCGGACCCTGGAGCAGGCCAGGAGTATGAAACGTTATCTGGCCAATGTGCACAAATTACGTTCAGGAGAAGATGGGCTAAAACTTATTTTGATGTCAGAAATTCCAAGCAATGCCATTTTGGCCAAGGAATTCATCAAGGAGTTTGATGGATTTTCCATTGGGTCCAATGATATGACCCAGTTAGTGCTGGGAACTGATAGAGATAATGCCAGGCTCAGGCATATTTATGATGAAGAAGATCCAGCCGTTGTTTGGGCTATTTTAGTGACTATTTTTACCGGTCAGAAGTTTGGTAAAAAAGTTGGCTTCTGTGGCCAGGGCGTATCCAACAGCAAGATAATCAGGGGATTGGTATGCATCGCTGGCATAGTCTCTGCTTCGGTTGTTCCAGATACCTATGCTCAGACCAAATATGATATTGCAGCTACAGAGAAGGAAAATGTGAAACCAAAGGAACTGGGTGCCTGGCTCAAAAAACAACATTTAGATAGGTTACATAATATAATGCGTGAAAATGGTTATGGACATATTCTAAAGAAGCATTCTACAGCTTCCGATCTGATGGATTGGTATGAGGGTGAACTGGCTAGATTGCATGAACAATTACATTCTAATCTTGGTTCTTCAAAAGAACATTTTTATCGTCAGGAACTGGAATCTTTTCGTTCTCTTTTCCATAAGCCAGTTATTTATGCCAATTGGGATTGGAATAGTACCGTAGTAGATGCCCTTCATCAGGCAGGATTTTCATCGTTTGAAGAGCAGGAAAAGGCTATGGAGGAACAGGCCGAAAAAGTCTGGTAAACCAGGGCGGCCTGAAGGCCGCCTTTTTATTGAAAGTTAGTAGAGGTGAATTATGAAAAATGAATATACAGCTGTAGTAATTCAGGATGGTGACTGGTGGGTTGGATGGATTGAAGAAGTGCCAGGTGTTAATTGCCAGGAGAAAACTTATGAGGAATTGAAAAAAAGTCTGATGGTAACATTAAAAGAAGCGCTAGAATTTAATCGTAAGGACGCGCTTGAGGCTGCTGGGGAAAGATATAGAGAAGAAAAAATTGCAGTATGAAGAGAAAAGAGTTCCTTAAGTATTTGCGAAGACACGGCTGTGAATTACTGAGAGAAGGAGGAAATCACTCCTGGTGGCACAATCCTGTTCTCAAAAAAAGATCTGCGGTACCACGTCATTCCGAGATAAAAGATATTTTGGTCAGGAAAATATGCAAGGATCTTGGTATCAAACCAATTAAATAGTAGCGTTATTAAAAATGCAAACTAAATTTTTATCTCAAATAAAAAATCCCCGGGACGTTTCTTCTTTTTCCCTGAGTGAATTGACTGAATTGGCTAGAGAGATCAGGGAATTAATAATAGAAGTAGTGGCTAAAAATGGAGGGCACCTGGCCCCGTCTTTAGGGGTCGTGGAGCTGACCCTGGCTTTGCTTAAAGTTTTTGACCCTGATCATGATAAATTTGTCTGGGATGTGGGTCATCAGGCGTATGCCTATAAGATTTTGACAGGCCGAAAGGAGAATTTTCATACCCTGCGTTGCTTTGGCGGCATCAGTGGCTTTCCAAAGCTTTCAGAGAGTGAGTATGATCATTTTGGGGTGGGCCATTCCAGTACTTCTATTTCTGCTGCCCTGGGTATGGCTGTGGCCAGAGATATTTTAAGACAGACACATAAGGTTCTGGCCATTATAGGCGATGGTTCCATGACTGCGGGATTGGCTTATGAAGGGCTAAACCAGGCAGGTGATCTGGACAAGGATCTGGTGGTTATTCTCAATGATAATGAGATGTCCATTGCCAGAAATGTTGGCGCGTTGTCTTCATTTTTAAGCAGGAAGTTGTCATCTCGCTGGGTGATGAAGCTGAAAAAAGAAGTAGAAGCCTGGATGCGTCAGATCCCCAGAATTGGTGATGATTTAGTTCATTATGCCCGGCGTAGTGAAGAGTCTTTAAAGAGTTTGTTTACTCCTGGAATGTTGTTTGAAGCATTTAAGTTTAACTATTTAGGGCCTGTTGATGGACATGATCTGAAAAAAATGATTGAGTTTTTTGAGCAGGTAAAAGAACTGGATGGCCCACTTCTGGTTCATGTGCTGACCAAAAAAGGCAAGGGCTATAACCCTGCTGAGAGCAATCCTACTTATTTTCATGGGGTTGGTAGTTTTGAGCCTGAGACAGGGTTGGCTAAGAAATTCACAGGTTCATCTTTACCCAGTTATACTGATGTATTTGGGGAGACTCTATGTTCATTGGCTGAAAAGGATGATCGCATTGTAGCTATTACTGCTGCCATGCCCGAAGGAACAGGGTTATCAAAGTTTGCCAGAAGATTTCCTGATAGATTTTTTGATGTTGGTATTTGTGAACAACACGCTGTGACTTTTGCTGCTGGACTGGCTAGCCAGGGATTCAAGCCTGTAGTAGCTATATACTCTACTTTTTTGCAGCGTTCTTATGACCAGATTGTTCATGATGTTTGTTTGCAGAATTTGCCAGTAACTTTTTGTCTTGATCGGGGTGGGATAGTGGGAGAGGATGGCCCGACTCACCATGGAGTTTTTGATCTGTCATATCTGCGCCATATTCCGAATATGATATTAATGGCTCCCAAAGATGAGGCAGAACTACAGGATTTACTTTATACAGCAATAAATTATCCAGGGCCTGCTGCCTTGCGTTATCCGCGCGGGGTAGGCGTGGGAGCCAGGTTAGCGGAAGCCAAAGAGGAGCTGCAGGAGATACCTCCTGGTATTGGCGAGTTATTATGCGATGGTTCTGGGGGGATTATTATAGCTATTGGTAGTCGAGTTTATCCTGCCCTGGAAGCAGCCCAGGAACTGAAAAAGGAAAAAGGTTTGCAGGTGGCAGTTTATAATGCCCGCTTTGTTAAACCTTTGCCAGAAAAGGATTTAAGGGAACTGGCACTCAGGTTTAATAAAATGTTACTGGTGGAAGAAAATGTTCTGGCTGGAGGGTTTAGTTCTGCGGTCCTGGAGTTTCTGGCTGACAATAATCTTTTATCAAAACTTGAGATTAAAAGAATTGGCCTGCCTGACAGATTTGTTGAGCATGGGCCGCAAAAGCTTTTACGGCAGATGTTGGGTTTGGGAAAAGATGGGATTAAAAAGGCCATGCTGGATTTGTTGGATCAGGTAGATTGAATGGAGTCGCCTGCAGAAAGTAATATCCTGTTGAGCAGGTAAAAATTTATGAATTCAGGTTGTATGTGAAATAAGCGGAGGAGATGATGGATAAAAAAGTTGAAAATTTTTTGAATAAGATAAGAGAGCTTTATAATCAGATAGAAAATTTTGTTAATAAATATGATTTAAAGTATAAATATGACGACATTTCGCTATATGAAGAATACGCAGGTAAGTATTGGACTCAAGAGATGTATATTTCAAAAGATGGAGAATTTTTGTTTAAATTAAAACCAATAGGAGCCTATATAATAGGAGCTGATGGAAGAGTGGATATAATTGGCAAGTTTGATAGTAAGGTAATAATTTATTTAGAAAAATTATATAAAATGGAATTTGCAACTTCTACTGAGTCAGGAGATAAAAAGGAATGTGTCTCACCTTCTACTGTTTCACTCTATGATGGTTATGAAGGGCCAGGATGGTATTTTTCTGGTGATAGAAAAAAAATTTTACCACTTAATAATCAGAATATTTGTTCTGTTTTGGAGGAGATAAGTGAATTTAGATGTACTGGAGAAAATTAAATGTTTTTTTGACAAAATTATTCTCGCCTAATATAACCAATACACCAATAACCACTAACTAATAAACCAAGAGACGGATATGCTTACCAAAAATAAAATTTTAGCTGAAATTTTAGATAAAAATTTAGAAGAGCTTGCACAAGCTGAACAATTATCCGGGGAGACAATTAAGCAGAGCGTAGAAAAAGGGTCTATGGTTGTTCTGGCAAATCCTCACCATGGCAATGTGTTGCCAACCCTCATTGGTCAGCCAGCCCGTATCAAAGTAAACGCCAATATCGGCACTTCACCTTTTATAAATGATCTTAATCTGGAACTTAAAAAAGTGCAGGTGGCAAAATGTGCTGGAGCACATACAATTATGGATTTATCCACAGCCGGCGATCTGGATGAGATTCGCGGGCTGATCATTGAACATTCTCCTTTGCCTGTGGGCACGGTGCCCATTTATTCTGTGGCTCAAAAGTATATTGGCCAGGGCCAGGATCCCAGCAAGATGTCTGTACAGGAGATTTTTGAAGAGATTCACAAACAGGCTGAACAGGGTGTGGATTTTATGACTGTTCATTGCGGCGTGACCAGAAGGGCGGCCAGCCTGGTAGAAAAGGGACAACGTGTCATGGGCATTGTTTCCAGAGGCGGATCAATTCTGGCTAAATGGATGCAAGTAAACGAGAAAGAAAACCCTCTTTATGAATATTATGATGATCTTTTAAAGCTGGCTAAAGAATTTAATCTGACTTTGAGTCTGGGTGATGGTATGCGTCCTGGCGCTGGCATTGATGCTGGCGATGCGCCCCAGTGGGAAGAGGTGGTTATTTTGTCTGAGCTTACTTTAAGGGCGTGGGAACAAGGGGTACAGGTTATGATTGAGGGGCCTGGGCATGTTCCCTTGCATCTTGTAGAAAGCCAGATTCGAGGCATAAAACAACTTTGTCACAATGCTCCCCTGTATGTGCTTGGGCCTCTTACCACAGATATTGCTCCTGGTTATGATCACATTGCCGGAGCCATTGGCGGCGCTCTGGCTGCTATCAATGGGGCAGACTTTTTATGTTACCTGACACCGGCTGAACATTTAACTTTGCCTGACTTAAATGACGTTTATCAGGGGGTGATTGCATCACTTATTGCAGCTCACAGTGCTGAGGTTGCCATGGGGCGCAAAGATGCAGTTGAGCGTAATAATGAGATTTCCAGAGCCAGAAAAGAACTTGACTGGGAGCGCATAACTTCTCTGGCGCTTGATCCCGGGGCAGTGAAGAGAAGACGTGAGGAGTTCGCTGGTAAAGAAGAATGTGCTATGTGTGGTGAATTCTGCGCGGTGAAGATGCTGAGGTGATTTAAGATTCGCCTGCAAAAAATTACTTTTTGCAGGCTTTGTTCAATGTTCAACATTCAAAGTTCACAGCTTCATGTTTTCTGTTTGTGTCTGTAGAAAATAACCTGGACTGGTTCTCTGGTGATTAGACCTTCTCCCACCATGTGGTCAATAGTTTGTAAAAAGGCATTGATTTTATCGGGGGTATCCACAATTTCAATAACCAGAGGCATATCCTCGGAGATGCGCAGGATTTTGGAGCTGTGGATACGGCTGTTTGCTCCATAGCCCAGGACCCCACGCAATACTGTAGCCCCTGCCAGTTCCATTTCTCTGGCTTTAAGCACAATTTGTTCGTATAATGGCTTATTTTCAAATTTATCATTTTCTCCTATAAAAATGCGAATACGCTGGGCTTGTTCTGGTAACTGCATTTTGTTGCCTCCTGTTTTATTTTTTATATTAACTCAACTTTCGGAGTTCCGAAAGTTGAGAAATTCGAAATCCGAATATCGCTGTTCGCCTGTCCCCGCTCGGAAAAATTTACTTTTTGCAGGCGACTCATTAAAGCAAAACCTTAGAATGTGCAAGGAAACAAATGGCCTTAGAAATAGAACTCAAGTTTCCTGTGGAGGATTTTGATCCCTTTGTTTCGGTTTTGAGGAATAAAGGGAAAAAACTTTCGCCCTGGTATTTTGAGCAAAATATAGTACTTGATACGCAGGACCAGATTTTGAAGAAAAAGGATATTCTTTTGCGCCTGCGAAAGGGGTTAAATCATGATCTCCTTACCCTGAAGTTACCTGCAGCTGTTCCTGAAGGGTTGGCCAAGAAAAGAGAGGAACTGGAAACCAGGGTGGAGGATGTCAGTGTTTTAAAGGATATTTTTGGCGCTTTAGGTTTTTTTTCTTTTTTAAGATACGAGAAATTCAGGCAGAAATGGAAGCTGGAAGGTGGTAAAGTTTGTCTGGATATTTTACCTTTTGGGCAGTTTATAGAAATAGAAGGAGAGAGTTTTGAGCAGATGCTTGAAATCCTGCACTTAAGGCCTGAGGATGGCACAAAAAAGACCTATTATGAATTGTTTCAAGATTTTTTAAAAAGACGTAATCTACCTCCAGAAAAGAGTTTTGTTTTTTCTGATAAGGAAAAGAAGGCCATTGCCGCAAGGCTTAATGTCAAAATTTAATCTGAGGAGAAAGGTATGTTTACAGATACACAACTTAACAAATATGCTGAAGTGTTAATCTGGGGGATGAAAAAGGCCAGAGTAAAAGAGTTTAGCAAAGGCGATATTGTTTTGCTACGTACTGATAAATCAGCTTTGCCTCTGGCAGACAGGGTGTTTCAAAAGCTGCTGGAGTCTGGATTGAATCCTGTGCTGCGCATTAATTTACCTGAACCTCTGGAAAAGACATTTTTTACTTTTGCATCTGATGAGCAAATATCTTTTAAGGTGCCAGGTGATAAAGAACTATACAGTCATCTAAATGGCCTGATCTCCCTGCTTGGCCCTGAATCCCTGACACACCTGAAAGGTATTGATCCGACCCGTATTGGTAAACTGGCTGTTGCAAAGAAGTATTTGCGTGATATTTTAGAGCAAAGGGAGAATCTGGGTGATTTTGGCTGGACATTGTGTCTTTATCCCACTCAGGCACTGGCTAATGCTGCTGGTTTGACTCTGGAAGAATATGCTGAACAGGTCATAAAGGCAGTGTATCTTGACTATAATGATCCATGTAAGGAATGGGAAAGGGTGTATAATCTGGCGCAGAAAGTAAAAAACTGGTTGAATGGTCTGGAAGTAGAATATTTTCATGTCCTGTCTGAGAATACAGATCTGAAAGTTTATCCAGGAGAGATGAGGCAATGGCTGGGTGTTTCCGGGCATAATATTCCCAGTTTTGAAATCTTTCTATCGCCGGATTACCGTTATACAGAAGGTGTTTATTTTGCAGATCAGCCATCCTATCGCAGTGGCAATGTGGTGCGCGGAGTACGTCTGGAGTTCAAAGATGGTCAGGTAATTGATGTAAAAGCAGAGGAAGGTGAAGAGTTTGTGCGCAAGCAACTGGAAATGGATCCAGGCGCAAATCGTCTGGGTGAGTTTTCACTGACTGACAACCGCTTTTCCCGGATCAGCAAATTTATGGCCCATACCCTTTATGATGAGAATTATGGAGGCGAATCTGGTAATTGTCATATTGCTGTTGGAGCATCTTATGGTGATACTTATGCTGGTGATCCTGGTGAATTGACTTCTGAAAAGAAAGAAGAACTTGGGTTTAATGATTCTGCTCTCCACTGGGATCTGGTGAATACTGAGGCCAAGATTGTTTATGCCTATCTCAAAAACAAGGAGAAGGTAACCATTTACGAGAACGGAAAGTTTCTTGTGGATAGTGTCTCCCGTTAACCCCTTTGTACTTTCACCAGTTTGCCATCACTGACAATGGCAAGTTTTAAAATATTGTTATATCCTTCTGCTTGTAGCTCTTTTGCGTAAGCTCTGTCTTCTATCTGTTTCAAGGCTTCCTGAATGGACTTATCAAAATCTTTATGTCTGGTTTTGTTGACGCTTTTGAGTTCCATGATAATGGCCTGTTTGTTTTTA
>OFAY01000147.1_pt1 | contig 10132 bp, 9 predicted proteins | sample 1520371 | NCBI WGS metagenome assembly OFAY01 (sample SAMEA3696446, study PRJEB22514) | metagenome | biome: water; feature: marine; material: hydrothermal vent | place: Pacific Ocean | collected 2014-08-12 | depth 1521 m | reverse complement strand
CCTAATTATAGAGTAATTTGGCTTGTTGTCTAATTGGGTATGGATTTATTAGGGACTACATATTAAGATTAAATTTATCAATTTTTTGCTATAATTTACACGATGAGTGACAAATATGTGACTTGCATTTTAAAATTTAGGAGGAGATTGATGCAAAACGGTGCACGAATTGAATACGATTATTCAATTGCAAAAGCTTTTACTTTTGCGACAATTCTGTTTGGTATTATTGGTATGACTGTAGGTGTTATTATAGCATTCCAATTAGCATTCCCAAGTTTAAGTAATTTAGCTGGAGAATACGGTACTTTCAGTAGATTAAGACCTTTACACACAAATGGTGTTGCTTTTGGTTTTACTCTAAGTGGTATCTTTGCTACATGGTATTATGTAGGGCAAAGAGTGTTAAAAATGTCTCTAAAAGAATCAAAATTTATTAAGAGTATAGCAACATTACATTTTGTTTTATACTTTATATTAATTCTTTTAGCAGTTGTAACTTTACTTATGGGATATACATCATCTAAAGAGTATGCTGAATTAGAGTGGCCACTAGATGTTCTAGTAGTTGTAATTTGGGTATTATTTGGTATTGCTATGTTTGGTATGATAGGGTTAAGAAGAGAGAGAACATTATATATCTCTGTTTGGTATTATATAGCTTGTTTCGTTGCTATTGCAATGTTATATCTATTCAATAATATGGAGGTTCCAACTTTCTTATTTGCAAATGGAGCTCCAAGTAGTTTTATGAATTCTATATCTGCTTATGCTGGAACAAATGATGCTTTAGTTCAATGGTGGTATGGACACAATGCTGTTGCATTTGTATTTACTACACCAATTATTGCGATGATTTATTATTTCCTACCAAAAGAGTCTGGACAAAATGTTTATTCTTATAAATTGTCTATATTATCTTTCTGGGGATTAATGTTTGTTTATTTATGGGCTGGTGGACACCACTTATTATACTCTACTGTTCCAGATTGGATGCAAACTATGGGTTCTACAATGTCAGTTGTATTGATTTTACCATCATGGGGATCAGCTATTAATATGCTTCTTACTATGAAAGGTGAGTGGGGACAATTACAAACAAATCCATTGATTAAATTCCTTGTATTAGCATCTACATTCTATATGCTATCTACAATAGAAGGACCAATTCAAGCTATTAAATCTGTTAATGCGATTGCTCACTTTACAGATTGGATTCCAGGACATGTTCACGATGGTGTATTAGGATGGGTTGCATTTATGATTATTGCATCATTATTCCATATGGCTCCTAGAATGTATAAAAGAGAACTTTACTCTAAATCATTAATTGAAACACAATTTTGGTTACAAACTGTTGGTATTGTATTCTACTTTACATCTATGTGGATCGCAGGTATTACACAAGGTATGATGTGGAGAGCTTATGATCAATATGGTTCATTGGTTTATTCATTTATAGATACTGTTGAAGTGTTACATCCTTACTATACTCTAAGAGCAGTTGGTGGATTGTTATTCTTAACTGGTTTCTTTATGTTTACATATAATATGTATAAAACTGCAACTTGTGGTAGAGTTCTTGATAAAGAACCAGCAAATGCTTCGCCTATGGGCGCTTAATAGAAGGGGGTTAATATGTTTCATTGGTTAGAACAAAGACCGTTTTTCTTTACGGTTGTAGTATTTATATTTGTTGCATTTGCAGGTTTAGTAGAAGCAATTCCTGATTTTGCAAAAGGGAGTCAGCCTATAGTTGGTAAAAAACCATATACTATTTTACAACTTGCAGGAAGACAAGTATATATAAAAGATAGTTGTAATGCATGTCATTCACAACTAATTCGTCCATTCAAATCAGAAACTGATAGATATGGTATGTATAGTTTATCTGGTGAGTATGCTTATGATAGACCATTTTTATGGGGTTCTAAAAGAACAGGTCCAGATCTACATAGAATTGGAAACTACAGAACAACAGATTGGCATGAAAATCATATGATGAATCCTGCTAGTATAGTTCCTGGAACTATTATGCCAGCATATCCACATATGTTTAAAAATACTGCTGATTTAGCAACTGCATATGCAAATGCTAATACTCAAAAAGAGGTATTTGGTGTTCCTTACGATAAACCAGGTATGCCTAAATTAGGTAGTTGGCCAGACGCAAAAGCTCAAGCTTTAGAAGATGCAAAAGTGATCGTTGCTGATATGAAAAATCAATCAGTAAAAGATGCCGTAGCAAATGGTAAAGTTCCTGAAATAGTTGCATTAATTGCATATTTAAATTCTTTAAAATAAAGGTTTGTTGTGGATTATGATACTCTAGTAGAGATTCAAGGATATGTTAAATTCTTTTTAATATTAACCGTTTTTATTATATTTTATAGTTATGCTTATTCAATATATAAAAGAGATAAAAAGGGAGAAAGAGATTTTGAAAAATATTCAAAAATTGTTCTTGATGATTCTGTAGAGGCACAACCTTTAGAAAAAAGAGAAAATAAAACAAATAACGAAAAAGGAGAAAAATAGTATGAAATCTATGGTAATAGGTGGTATTATCCTTATCATTGCTTTGATGGCAGGAACTTACTATATGGTAGGTGATTCATTTCAGCTTGGTGAAGATTATGTCAACGACCTTACAATGCTTGGTGCTATTGCAATTATTGGGATTACAGTATTTGTAGCATTAAAGTATATTAATCAAATTAAAAATGATACAGCAACAGGTGAGTTAGCTGAAGAAAATTGGGATGATATTGGTGAATATAAAAATAATATCCCTGTTGGTTGGGGGATTATGTTTCTTGCAACAATTATATGGCAATTTTGGTATTGGTTTATTGGATATCCTACAAACCAATTCTCACAAGTTGGTCAATGGAATGAAGAAACAAAACAATATCAATCAAAATTTGAATCTAAATGGTCAAAAATTTCTGATCAAGATTTAAAAGATATGGGTGAATCAGTATTTTTAGTTCAATGTGCTCCTTGTCATGGAGTAGATGCTGAAGGTATTGAAGGTAAAGCTCAAGATTTGACAAAAAGAATATCTAAAGAGTCTGTTTTATACACTATAGAACATGGTGCAAATAACTTCAAATCTGTATATCCAGGTGGTATGCCAGCAGGTATGGCAAGTGGTGCAGATGCTCAAGCTATTGCAGAATATGTTGCAGGTGGATTTAAAGGTAAAGCTCCATCAGGATGGGCTACATGTGCAGGATGTCATGGTGATGGAAGTGGTATCCCTATGGTAGCACCAAACCTTAAAACTTATACTAATGATTTGATTAAAACTGTTTTATATAATGGTAAAAAATCAAGTATTGGAACAATGCCTAAATTTGGTAAAAGATTATCTGATACACAAATCAAAGCAGTTGCAACATATCTACGAAGTATAGGAGGTGAGTAAGATGGCTGGAAATACACAAATGACAGAAGCAGAAAGAGGGCAATTTGGTCTTATGCATGGTATTGCAGGTATGTTAGTAGCTACAGTATTATTACTAAGTATTTTAGCAGGATTGACAGTTTGGGGCTTTGCAGTTCAAAAATCTAATGCAACAAACTACTATACAATTGATCAAGACTTAAATGCTATAAAAGCAGGTAGTACATTTTCTGGTCCAGATGAAAAAGATGGATCTAAAAATTACACTATGTGGAAAAATCAGAAGTAAAGGATAGATTATGGAAAAACTTATAGCATGGTTATTGTTACTTTCAGCGGTAGTGTCTATTTATTTAACATATTTAGATCCTACAAGAGTTTTTATAGGATAGAAACAATATATAATCAAAAAAGGGGAAGGTTTTATTATCTTCCCCTTTTTTATTTAAAAAAATATTAATTTTATAGTGTATAATAGTAGTTTATATAGTATAAAGTAAAAAAAAGATAGTATAATGAATTATATTATTAAGGAAAAAATTTGAAAATTAAATATCTATTTATTTTGGGTTTATTTATATCTCAACTTTTAGCAAATCAAACGAAATTTATCATATTTGATGATGGATTGATAGATCCACGAGCTCAAGACAAAATCACTCAAATAGGAACAGAAGTTCAGCAAAAACTAGGATACAATATATATGTTGTGGTAAAAAAAGACAATGGTGTAGATCTATCAAAACCTAGAAAAGAAAAAATTGATCTTATGAGAAAATATGATAAGTGGATATTATCGAAAATAGATACAACTAAAAATTATGTTGTTATGACACTTGTGTTGCATCAACATTATGCAAATATATTATATTCTAAAAATTTTGAAAATATTATAGATACTGATGATATATTACAAGGGTATGTGATTCCGTTACTTGCTTCAAAAGATAAAAATACACTTTATGCAAAAACAAGTGCCGCTTGTCTCAATGGATATGCACAAATAGCAGATGTTTTGGCAAAAAGTAAAAATATCAAATTAAAATCAAATATCGGTAATGGTAGTAAAGAGTTTAGCACTATTTGGAAAGCATTTATGTATACAATGGTGGTATTTGGTATTTTAGCTTATATAGTTATTATTATGAAAGAGAAAAAAAGAGATGTCTAGACCTGTAGTTTATTTTTTATTTATATCAAAAGTGCTATTTAGTTTAGCATTGATTTTTTGGACTGTTTATATGGTAGTTCAAGCTGCTGTTGGAACAGATGATGATGATTCATTTTTAAGTAATTACCATTATGTAGATGAACATTACAATGATATTATGATAAGCAATCAAAATTTTTCTAAAAAATATAATATTAAGTTTTTTATCAATGATACACAAATAGATGGACTTGTAACTAAAGATATATTTTTATCTCAAAGAGCTATCAAAGATAGAAAAACAAGAAGAAATCTACTTCATTTAGGAGATAATAGTTTTAAATATATTATTTTTACAAAAGATGGACAAGAGGTTGCTACAAAAAGTGTAGGTAATTTTCTTATAACTATGTCTGTTTCACACGATCATGATGTTAAGCTTCAAATAGGTTCTAAAAAATTGCAACAATTTAATATAAAAAGTAAAGGTTACTGGAATATTACAGGAACTGTAGAGATAGGGAAACAAAAAGGTTATATCTTTCTAAAAACAGATGCTAGATAAAACATTATATATTTTCCCAACAACTAGAGCAATTAGAGAATTTTCTAATGCTCAAAAAGAGAAAAATCAATTTTTACCAAAGCTTATGTCTATAGGTGATTTTTTTCAAAGAGCTATATATACAAAATCTAAAATATTAATCTCAAAAGAGTTGCAATTTTTATATCTTCAAGAAGTAGTTCAAAATATAGATATAGATAAATTGGGTTTAAGTCACAGTTTTAGTTCATTTTTTAAACAAAGTGAATTTATCATAAGGCTATTTAATGAACTATCAAGTGAATATAAAACTTTAGATGATTTAGAAGGTGTAGATACTTATGCTTTATATCAAGATCATCTAGCTATTTTAAAACAGATTCAAAAACAATACCATAATGTATTGATACAAAATAACTATATAGATCAAAGCTTATTGCCATATCATTATGATATAAATCAAAATTTTATCAAAGAGTATAGTAGTATTAAGCTATTTTATGATGGGTATTTTTCAAAATTTGAGTTTAATATATTTCAACAAATAGCACGGCAAGTTAATACTTTTGTGTATGTTAATATCAATCATTATAATTTAAAAAACATAAAACTTTTCCAAAATATATCAATAAAACTAGAAGTGGGATATAGTTATGAGATCGATCTTAGTAATAAAACAATAGTATCAAAACAACCACTAAAGAACTATAATAAAACATTAACAATAACACCTATTTCACAAAGAGTTACACAAATAGGATTTATAAAATACCATATTTATAATATGATACATAATCATAATATTTCACCAAATAAAATAGTAGTTGTTTTGCCTGATGAAAAGTTTTGCTCACTTTTATCAATATTTGATGATCAAAAATATTTCAATTTTGCTATGGGAAATAGTATAGATAATGCAAATATCAAACTCTTAGTAGATAGTATTGTAAAATTAATAGTAAATTTTGAGCCTTATGATAAAGATAAATTTACAAAGTTTGGCATAGATAATGAGTTGTTTGAATATCTAAAAAAGAGTTGGAATAGAACTATAAATAGATCACAATTAGATGAGATTTTAGAAAAAATATTTTTAGTTGAACAGAATCAAGATATCCAAAAACAACTTGTGCAGATTAAAATATCATTAATGTTGTTGGCATTTGGATCTAATCAAACTATACCACTAAAACTTAGTGAAATTTTTAAACTTCTTCAACAAAAAATAGCACAAATTACTATAGATGATATTTGTGGTGGTCCAATTACTGTAATGGGATTGCTTGAAACAAGGGGATTGAATTTTAATCAAAATATAAACTATGATGGTGTTATTGTATGTGATTTTAATGATGAGTTAGTTCCAAAAAGAAGTATAAAAGATAAATTTATCTCATCAGCTATAAAAAAACATATCGATCTTCCTACAAATGAAGATAGACAAAATCTTCAAAGGTATTATTATAAAAACCTATTTGATCAAACAAAATATCTAGCTATATCTTATTTGGAAGATGAGATCAATACAAAAAGTAGATTTATAGATGATATATTTGCTAGTTACACAATAGATACAAACTCTTATGATGATTTTTTTAATCAGATATTATATAAATCTAGCACAATATCACATCTTAATAAACAGATTATTTTAGATATAGATCTATCTAAAAAAGTATGGTCAGCTACATCTTTAAAAGTATATCTTGATTGCCCTAGAAAATATTATCTAAAATATATATTAAAAATCCAAGAGCATATAGTATCACTCAAACCCAAAGGTTATGAGATAGGAAATATTATCCATAAAACTATAGAGAAACTTACCAAAGAGGATATATTAACCTATAGCAATATCCAAACTCAGCTAAACTATTATCAAAAATTAAATGAAACAAACCCATATCTTATTATGGATATAGAGTTATGGAAACAAAAACTAAAACTATTTGCCCAAAAAGAGCAATCAAGAAAAGAGCAAGGGATACAGATTGTTCAAATAGAGCAAGATTTTAATATTGTGTATAATAATATAAATCTTACAGGGCAAATAGATGCGATCACTCAAAACTCTGATAACTCTTACGATATATTAGATTATAAAACTTCATCTAGTCTAAAAATAGATACATCAAAAACATATCCAAATAGCACAGATTTTCAGCTTGAGTTTTACTATTTGGCAAATAGAGATAAAAATATAAATCAAGTAGCCTATTATGATCTCAATGATGCTTCTATAAAAAAAGAGGTAATGTTAGAGGAAAAATTAGATCTATTAGATGAAAAGTTGGCACAACTACATACAAAACAAGTTGATTTTTATCAAACTAAAGATATAGCTAAGTGCTTGTATTGCCCATATAAAATTATATGTAATAGAGATGTTTAGATGAAAAAATATTTAAGTTTAAAAGCAAGTGCAGGAAGTGGTAAAACATTTGCATTAACTGTGCGATATATATCTTTGTTGTTAAAAGGCATAGATCCAAGTGAGATATTAACTCTTACATTTACAAATAAAGCGGTTGTATCTATGACGCAAAGGATATATAACACTTTGTTTGAACTAGGAGATGATCTAAATATTTTAGAAGAGATATTAAAACAGACCAATTTGGATAAAGATACAATATTAGATAAAAAAGAGATGATTATTAAAAAGTTTATCGCTAGTTCATTGTCTATTTTTACTATTGATAAATTTGTCAATAAAATTTTAAGAGAGTTTAGTGGGTATGTAGATATTGATGATGATTTTCAAATAGCTTATGATGATGAGGAGTTATTGTTATATAAATTTTTACTATCTTTAGATAATGAGCAATTTACTAGATTGATACAATACTCTTACAATGAGCAAAAAAAATTAAAATCAATAGTGGAACTTTTTAAACAACTAAGTGATAAAAATGAAACTTTACCACGATATAGTATAGATTTTGATATTTATCAAATCTTAAAAGATGATATTTTAAAAGATGCTTTTATTATCAAAGATTTTGTAGATAATTCAGACCTATCAAATGTCGCCAAAAATGCTGTTGATTTTCAAGATATATTAGGTTTGCTAAGCAAAGGTGCTACTTGGTTAGCAAAAGATAGTTTGCAAGGGTATAAATATTTTAAAAAAAGTAAAACAATAGAAAATTTAGATAGTAATTTTGTTAGATTAAAAACAAATTTAGTTAAATACTATTATTATCAAGATGCTATTAGTCAAGAGGGATTATTTTCTATCTTTGAAGATTTTAAAAGTTTTCGCCATAGTTATAATAAACAAAGAAATAGTTTAGAGTTTAGTGATATTACAAATATCACATATCAACTATTATCTACTTTTATAGATAGAGATTTTTTATATTTTCGCCTTGATTCATCTTATAGCTCAATCCTAATAGATGAGTTTCAAGATACATCTGTATTACAATATAAAATATTAGAGCCACTTATTAGTGAGATTGTATCATCTGTAAATAATGATAAGTTAAAAACATTTTTTTATGTAGGGGATACAAAACAGTCAATATATAGATTCAGAGGTGGCAAAAAAGAGTTATTTGATCATCTATTACAGAAGTTTCACCCTCAAATTAAGTTGGAGATATTAGATACAAACTATAGAAGTTCTCAAAATATTGTCCAGTTTGTAAATCAAGCTTTTTTAGATATACCAAATTATGAATATTATCCACAAAAGATTAAACACAATACTCAAGGATATATCCAGATTATCAAATTTGATCCAGATGAAAATGAACTATATCAACAAATCAGCGATAAGATCTTTGATCTAGTGCAAAAGGGATTGGATATTAATAATATAGCTATCCTTACATATACAAATCAAGATGTTTTAGATCTGTATAATTATCTTAAAAATAGATTTCCTAATTTTAAGATCAATACAGAGATGACATCAAAACTTATCAATGAACCAAATGTAAAAGCTTTGATCAACTATATCAAATATCTATATTTTCAAGAGCAGTTTTATCTATGTAATTTCAATGCTATAGTTGGTAATGATATCAATACTCAAGCTTCCATCTCAGTAGATATATATAAAAATCCTATCGCTTTTGTTCTAAAATATATCGCTACAAATCTTAATATTGTAGATAAAAATATTATAGAGTTGATTCAGTTAAGTAGCCAATATCATAATATTGTAGATTTTGTATATAATATTGACCGTTTAGATGCTATAAGTGTAGGTAAAGATAATAGTGGATTACAAATTTTAACAATATTCAAATCAAAAGGGTTAGAGTTTGATACTGTTTTTGTTTTAGATAGAATTAAAAGAAAAAATAGCGATAGATCAACATTGTTGTTTGAGTATGATAAAATAGATCTTGTAAATATCTATACAAAAAAATCAAAAAGGGAACTATTAGATCAAGATTATCAAAAGGCTTTAGATAAAGAGCATACCCTACAAAGAGATGATGAACTTAATGTTTTATATGTAGCACTTACAAGAGCAAAAGAGAATATGATAATCTTCAAAAAAGAGAAACAAAGTGTTTTTGATATGTTAAATTATCAATTTGATAATATTGCTATTGGTAAGCTTGAAATTCAAAAAAATCTATCTACTAAAAATAATATTCAAACACAACTACAATATGAAAAATTAGATTTAGGGGTGCAACAAAATGTTTCAAATCCAAAAGAGAGTGATACAGAGTTAAAAGCTCAATATTTTGGATTGGCAACACATTATTGTTTGGAACTTTTAAATAGTTTTACAAAAGATGAGCTTGATATTGCCATAACTGTTATAAAAAATAGATATAGCTATATTTTGGATAGTATAGATTTTGATGATATATACAATCGTGTATCTTTACTTATAGATAATATAAAATTTCAAGAGCTTATTAAAGATGGTAATCTATACAAAGAGCAAACAGTTGTATATAATAATGATATTAAAATTATAGACCTTTTAATACAAAAAGATAATAGATATACTCTTTGTGTCTCGTCTCAGGTTGGATGTAGTCTCAATTGCTCTTTTTGT
>OFAY01000142.1_pt1 | contig 10190 bp, 8 predicted proteins | sample 1520371 | NCBI WGS metagenome assembly OFAY01 (sample SAMEA3696446, study PRJEB22514) | metagenome | biome: water; feature: marine; material: hydrothermal vent | place: Pacific Ocean | collected 2014-08-12 | depth 1521 m | reverse complement strand
AGTGGCTAAAAGTGATGGAAGAAGCCCATAAACTGGGTTTAAAAACCACTGCTACCATGATGTTTGGTCATATTGAGACGCTGGATGAGCGACTTGAGCATCTGGAAAAGATTCGCGCGTTGCAGGATAAAACAGGAGGATTTACTGCATTTATTCCCTGGACTTTTCAACCAAAGAATACAAAAATTTCCTCTTTTGAGGTTTCTTCTGTGGAATATTTAAAGTTTTTGGCTTTAAGCCGAATTTTTCTGGACAATATTCCTAATATTCAGGCTTCCTGGGTTACTCAGGGGCCAAAAGTAGGCCAGCTTGCCCTTTTCTGGGGGGCTAATGATTTTGGTTCTACAATGATCGAAGAAAATGTTGTGGCTGCAACAGGGGTGCATTTCAGACTGCCTGAAGAAGACCTGCGCAAGCTGATTTCAAGTGCTGGTTTTGAGCCAAGAAGGCGGAAGATGGATTATACTTTGTTGTAAAAAGGAGGATAAGGTTGTTTGAGCCACTTGAGAAAATGGAAGAAAAGGAAGTTGCCCGTCGCGTGGAGAGGTTGCGCGGGTTGTGGGAGAAGGAGTGTTCTGATTGCCAGGGAGTGTTTATTTTTTCCCGTTTAAATATTTATTATTTTACAGGCACCTGGGCAAATGGTCTGCTTTTCATTCCCTTTGAAGGCGAACCTGTACTTATGTGCCGCCGGGGAGAACTGCGAGCCAGACTTGAATCTCCTCTCAAAAATATTGTTTCTTTTAAGTCTTTTGGACAGGTAGAAACCATTTTGCATGATTTTGACATCCCATTGCCGAAGTTCATTGGAGTAGAAAAAACAGGCATTTCCTGGGCACTGGCAGAGCTTCTGCAACAAAGAGTGATCGGCCGCGACTTTGTGGCTATTGATCAGCTCATTGCCAGGACAAGGGCGGTGAAATCGCAGTGGGAAATAAGAAAAATGGAACTGGCCGGGCAAAGACATCATCAGGGACTTTATCATCTTTTGCCTCAAAAAATAAAACCGGGAATGACCGAAAGGGAAGTATCCATTAAGGTCTGGGAAATATTTTTTGCCCTGGGCCATCACGGTATGATGCGGATGCAAAATTGTGGGGAAGAGATATTTCTGGGACATGTGGCTGCTGGCGAGAGTGCTAATTATCCCAGTGTGTTTAATGGACCAGTTGGTCTTAGGGGCCAGCATCCTGCTGTTGTGCACATGGGGTATGCTGGTAAAGTGTGGCGGGAAGATGAGCCTTTAACGGTGGATGTAGGGTTTTGTCTGGAAGGTTATCAAACTGATAAGACGCAGGTGTATTTCCCTGAAAAATGGAAACCAGGGCCAGAAGTAGTGGATGCTCATAAGGTTTGTATAGAGGTGCAACAATTTTTAGCTGAAAATTTAAAGCCAGGAGCAGTGCCAGCTCATTTGTACGAGCAATCCCTGAAGATAGCGGAAAAGAGCGGTTTTAGCGAAGGATTTATGGCCCTTGGCGTGAATAAGGTTAAATTTGTTGGGCATGGTATTGGTCTGGCCATTGATGAATATCCAGTCATTGCCAGGGGATTTGATGAGCCATTGGAAGAGAATATGGTTCTGGCGCTAGAGCCTAAAATTGGTTTGCCAGGTATAGGCATGGTGGGCGTGGAAAATACTTTTTTGGTAACAAAAAATGGGGGCAGGTGTTTGACCGGCCAGCAATATGATCCGGTCCTGGTGTGATAAATGGAAACGGGGAAGCGGAAGCGGGGAATAAATATGTTTTTTTAAATTTGATTCAGTTGCCCAGTTCCTTTTCAATGGCTTTTACAAGTTGGTTTTTAGAAAAAAGGTCACGCAGGATGAGGGGACTTCCTGGGTTTTCCCTGGAAAAGATAGCCAGAGTTGGGATACTATGACTGTCCAGAGCCTTAAGAAGATACTGACCAGCCGGGTTGTTATGGGTTAAGTCAACGCGTATGAACCGCAGATTATACTCTGCTTTCAGGTTGTTTATAAAACCGGGTTTGAGTACAGCCTTTTCCAGAAATTTGCAATTGGTGCACCAATTGGCTGTAAAATCCAGAATAAAATTTTTCTGTCCAAGAAGACGTGAAAATTTTTGAACAGTAAAGTCTTCCCAGGGGTCAGAGTAAGCTGGTTTTCTTAACAATAGAAAACCCGCGCAAAAGATCAGAATAACGGCCAGAATGCGAATAGACCATCTTTTCAGACCACTTTGCTTCAGGTTAGTCCATTTGCCCCACATCCATGCCCCAAACCCGATTACCCAGAACATTATGAGTGCTGGAAAAAGAAGCTCTTCAGGCAAAAGAGCCAGCAGGTAAATACAGGTTCCAAGAAGCAGAAAGCCCAGAGCCTTTTCTAAGTAAAGCATCCAGGTTCCGGGTTTTGGGAAATAGCGGACAAGTCCAGGGAAAAGAGCCATTAATAAATAAGGACTTGCCATGCCAATGCCAATGCAGAAGAGCACCAGCGCAATGATAGAAGGTGGTCTGGTTAGTGCCCATGCCAGCACCCCGCCCAAAAAAGGGCCGCTACACGGAGTAGCCAGAAGTGTTGCCAGGATCCCTGTAAACAGGGCTTGTATATGAGGATGGCCTGGTGCGGAAGTGTTGGCCTTGAGGTCAATAACTGGCAGATCATAAACTCCAAAAAGACTTAAGGACAGGGCAAAAACAATCAGATTCAGGATGAGAATAATTCTGGAATTTTGAAAAATCTGCCCCCAGGCCATGCCTGTGAACGAAATTATCAGGGCCAGAATGGAAAAATAGATGAGCATTCCAGTTGCAAAAAAGAAGTTGTGTGAGCGGAATTTTCTTTTTCTTGCTGTGAAATCATTACCCTCGTTTTGCTCTGGCATCATTCCCCGTAGTTTTAGACTGATAACAGGCAAGACACAGGGCATGAAATTTAAAAGTAGTCCGGCTAAAATGGCAAAAAGAGCTGCCCTGCCCAGAGTTGTGACTTCAAGGTGTGGTGTAAATGAGCGGGGGGTGAAAGTGTAATATTGAATGTTGAATGTTGAATGTTGAATGGAAGATGCAGGAGGCTGAGTCCTGGAGGAGTGCTCCAGGCTGGATGATGAAGACAAAGTACTGGATGATTGCGCAATGGACTGTAACCAGATGTGCCACCAGGGTTGGTTTTGGGCTGGTTTAAGGTTGTTTAGAATTTGTGAAGTGAATTTCAGTTTAAGGTTTGTGTCAACAGGATAACAACTCTTGTTAGAACACAAAAGAACGCGAAGATGCGCTGTGATGGTCTGCCCCTTGTCTGGAATGGTGGGCAAAGCAATGAAAATAGGCGTAGGTCCTTCATAGACCTGGACTTCTATTTTGGGGTCAAAAATATTTTTCTGTTTTTGGCCTGGAGGATAAAAGACCGGCAGCTTCAGACGCATGTTATTGTCAGCAGAGGCAAAAAGAGTTGCTGAAACAGTTGTTGGTTGTCCATAAGATGTTGCATTATGCGCGTAAGCGTGCCAGCCATGTTGGGGCGTAAGCCATAAAATGGCCAGTGCCTGGAAATTTGCCCTGGTGTTTTTTTGAGCATTAAGTCTATAGACTTCCCACTTTGTGTGCAGGGGATAGTCTTCTCCATAAGCAGATGCAATATAAAGGAGAACGCCAATGATAAATAAGGTAAAAATTTTTAATGGTGCTTTCATATTTTGCGCCGATGACAGGATTTAAGTTAATAATTTTTCTTGACAAAAAAAAAGGAGATGTCTAATTACACCTTCCGTTGAGCACATCGCAAGAGCTTAACTTAACACAAATGGGCCACTAGCTCAATTGGCAGAGCAGCGGACTCTTAATCCGGAGGTTCAAGGTTCGATTCCTTGGTGGCCCACCAAAGAAAATCAAGGGTTTACGGCAAATCACCGTAAACCCTTTTTGTGTTTTTAGGCATTTTGTCCCACTTCTGTCCCACTTTTTTTAATATAAGGACCTCTGTCCCGCCTTTGTCCCGTCCTACTCATCCTATCTAGGTTTGCACTCACTTTTTGTCAATGGCCAACAAATTTGATCCACTTCCGGACAACAAAATTGATCCACCTGACCTCATCCTAATTTCCCAATTTTTCCCTTAATCGGTAGCTTTCACCTCCTAGCATGAAAATGTGAGAGTGCCGTAAACTCTTTATTTGTCGTGATTATCATCGATCGATACTCATATACGCTATTGACCAGCTGAAAGAAGTATATGGCCTCCTCGCCACTTTTGCACCCTAAAAGTGGATCAAAATTATTGGCCGTTTCTGGCTCATTTTAATTGCGGTGTTTGTCAATAACGGTGTTTGTCAATAAAGATGTCGCCTCAAACGTTAAAAATTTAGGCAGCCACATCTAAAGATATTTTGCCATTCGATGAAGCAGGATTAAGATGAACCGCTTCACCGTTTCCCTCACTATTTGCCTATCCCCGCTCGAAAAAACTTACTTTTTGCGGGCGGCTCATGAATTGCCCCTGCTCATCTTCCTGACCACATAATTATAAATTTCCTCCATTGCCAGAAGAAAAGAATTGTTACGCGGCCAGAAAGGTGGGTAATCGCCTTCTTTCTTTATCAAAAGGGCTGGCAATTTTGGCTTTTGAGGTTCTGGCGGTTTTACTGGCTTGCCATGCCAGAACTCTTTATAAGAACAAACCATTTTTTTGCTGCCAGTCACTTTGTTCCTTTCTGGCATTTTATATTTTGAGAAAACTGGCTCTATTCTGGCTGCTGTTTGTTTTTCCTTTAACAACTCTTTGCTCAGGGCCTTTCCAAGAGGAGTTGCTGAAAGCTCATCTATGATCTCATTTATTTTAAGTCCTCTTAATTCAAATAAAATAAAAGGATTTTGATCCAGAAGCTCCGCCACCTTAAAATACACACCTGCTATATGTTTACACGGATTCGCCCAATCAGGGCACGAACATTCAGAAACAATATCCCTGGAAGAAGATGGCAAAAGATGTTTTTTAAAAGGGAGAAACGCCTCCTCTATATCATCTGGCATCTGACGCATAAACAATTTCATCAACCAGGTTGGATTATTGGCTATCTGGTTTATTATTTTTTTCCATGTAGTTTTGTTAATTAACCGCAATCTGAATGCAAGATCATAACGAGGCTCTTTCTTAACTCCAAAATATGGATTAACATTGCCACGCACTTTTGCCTGCACAACACCATTTTTAATCTCAAAATGTAAAATCCGGTAAGGAGAATTATAACTTTTGCCCCTTTGCAAACGGCCGGCATCTATACACGCTTCCAATGCCGCAAGAAACCTTTTCCCCCACCATGTTCTGCCTGAAACTGCCATTTATTCTCTCCTGAAAACGGGTGCTCAGTGGGTGCATCCCTTATTCTAAGACAGCATCCCGACTCAATTTAATAAGTTCTCTAAACGCGTTATCATCAAGTTCTGTCAGCCATGATTCATCTGCTGTAGTAATACTTTCTGCCAGTTGTTTTTTCTCTTCCAGCATTTTGTCAATCTTTTCCTCTATCGTACCCAGGGTAACCATTTTGTGTACAAAAACATTTTTTTCCTGACCAATCCTGAATGCCCTGTCTGTGGCCTGATCTTCCACTGCTGGATTCCACCATCTGTCAAAATGAAGAACATGATTGGCCTTTGTTAAAGTAATACCTACACCACCTGCCTTTAAAGACAAAATAAATACAGATGGCTCTGTATCAGGAGATTGAAATTCCTCTATTATTTTTTCCCGGCGTTTTCTTGTCAACGCACCATGTAAAAAATAAGTATTTATTTTTTGCCTTCTCAAAAACTTTTCCAGGAAACTTCCAATTTCTTTAAATTGCGTAAAAAGCAGTATGCTCTCGCCTTCTTGAACAATCTCTTCAATCATGGCTGTCACTCTATCCAGCTTATGCGAACGCTCCCTTGTAAATTCACTGCCATCCTGAAGAAATTGCAAGGGATGATTACATATTTGCTTGAGTTGCATCAAAACAGACAGGATAAGCCCTTTTCTTTCTATACCCTGCTTCTGTTTTAATTCTTTTTCTACCTTATTCACAACAGCCTGGTACAGAGAAGCCTGTTCTCTGGTCAGATGACAATAAACCTTTTGCTCCACTTTTTCAGGCAAATCTTTGATAATAGACTTATCTGTTTTAATCCGCCTTAAGATAAACGGCGTCACAAGCTGTTTCAATTGCTCCAGCCTGGCAACATCATTATGGCGTTGGATAGGTGTTTCAATATTTTTCTTGAATCTGGCCAGTGTGCCCAGATAGCCTGGGTTTAAAAAATTAAAAATAGACCACAAATCCAGGAGCCTGTTTTCCACTGGCGTGCCAGTAAGGGCAAAACGCGCTTTTGCTTGCAGTTTGTAAATCGCTTTTGTCTGAGCAGACCTGGGATTTTTGATGTTCTGGGCCTCGTCCACCACAACCCTTGTCCACTTAACAGATGCAATAATCCTGGCATCCATTCTGGCAGTCGCAAAAGATGTTATAACAATATGCACATCATTGCACTTCTGCTGAAACTTTTTTACTTGTTTTAGTCTGTCAGGGCCATGATGAAGCATTACTTTAAGCTCGGGCGCAAACCTTTGTATCTCCTTTTTCCAGTTTCCAATAACAGACGTAGGCACAACCAGAAGAGTAAGTCCGGGATCACCTTTTTCTTCCAATACTCTGGCTATCAAGGCTATAATTTGAATGGTCTTGCCCAATCCCATATCATCAGCCAGCAAAGCACCAAGGCCCATGTTTTCCATAAAATAAAGCCAGGACAGCCCTCTTTTCTGGTATTCCCGCAACTCAGCATTTAAACAAGCAGGTGTATCCTGAATTGTCAGACGCTTTTGAATAAGATTGTCCAGCGCTTCTTGCAAAACTCCATCATATTCCACTTCCACAAAATCAGGGGAATCAACTCTGGCCTGAATCTTAAAGATATCTGCAATGGTAAGAGATGTCCTTTTTTGTTTTGTTGTTTGTAAAAATTCCAGAATATCCTGCATTTCATCCTTGTCCAGAAGAACCCACTCACCTCGAAAATAAACAAGTTCTGATTTGGCCGTTACCAATGTCTGCCATTCTTCTTCACTGACAGGCTCATCACCTATGGACAGTTCAAAATCATAATCAAGAATCTGGTTCAGACCAAACATTCCTTTAGATGGTGCAGAAGAGGATGAGGAAGCCGGGCGGCTGGAAGCATGTAATTTTAACATGGCCTTTCTTCGGCCAGCAGGAGTTAAAAAGAAAGGCAAAATTACTTTAAAGCCAGCATCTTCAAGAATAAAGGCCCACTGCCTTAAAAAAGAAACAGCCTCCTCACTGGAAAAATATAGCCCAACAGGATGATTGGTTTTCAAACCTGACCATATTGCAGGATAAATACGCGCTGCCTGACTAAGGTAAATTAAAAGCTGATTTTCAAAATTGTCTCCAAAATGTTTGATATAAGACTTTTTATCTTTGGAACCAGCGTTCCAATACTGTTCCAGAGCAATCATATAGGAAGGATCTTTTGCAGACACAGCCAGCCATTCCATAAACCATTGTGCATCCTGTGCATCTTTTTGCGGAGGATGCAGCTTAAAACCCAGAGTAAAAGTGGCGTCTGTTTCATCAATAATTGACCTTTTAAGACGTTCACTCCAGCCTTTCCATGCCTGCCAGACATTTTGATCATCTATCAAATAAAAATCCTGTTCCAGCGCTCTGGCAATAAATGTATCCTGCACAGATTTTGTAATCTTCCGGGTAAATGGAGTCTGTCTGACAATCTCATCCACCATTTGCAAAGCAAAATGACGAAGCAATCCTTGAGGCTCATAAACATGGCCGTGAAGGCACCTGGTCAGAAATGGCATGGCATGAGAATACTCTTGAAGTCAATTTTCCAGCTCCCTGGAAACAGGCTCCCACCCAGGCGCAAACGCAATAACCCGGCCAGCTTTCATTGGCACAAGAGAAGGGATATAATCATGCGCCTGAATTACATTTTTTACGACCATGACAAAATGATGCCAGAAGATAATATCCCTGCCTGACTGGCATAAATCATTTTCATAAGAGAGAAAAAAAACAAGCTCAGATAGAAATGGAACAGGATTTGCTATTTTTATGCACTCAATCTTCTGTACATCAAGAGTCAGCTCCTCCTCAAAAGGAAACTCAAGCCCAAGTTCACCAGCTATTTCAGGCGAAGGAAAAGGAACACCGTTTTTGGCGGGCAGTAAAAAAGAAACTTTTTCGCTTGAATACAATTCTGTTTTTTTAAACTTAAAGGTGTCTAAAAATTTAGTATAAAAACTTTTCAATTTTCTGCCAGTCAGCCAGGTACAGGCTGTTTTCCTGGTCCTGCTTGAAGGCAGGGTTTCTACCCACAAGGCAAAAAAACCCTTTGCTTCAAAATCCTGCTTTTCTTCTGGTGGAACCCAGGTTCCATGCAAAATATTCATACCTACATTCCCCACACCTTTATCCTCTTTCCCTTATACTCCTCTTCACGCTCAAATATCTTCTCCTCCCATGTTCTACCGGGTGCATCCGCTGGAATCATCGGAAACAATCCAGCGTCTGTTTATCCTTTCCGGCAAAAAAAATTCATATTCATAGCCCCTTCTAAATACTCCTGCTTTGAAATCCTTTATATTCATAGGTAAAACCTCAAAAAATTTTCCCCTTATTTTACTTTAAAGCGGTAAAGTAAAATATAACTCCCTTTTTCATTTTTTAAACAAAAAAGGCAGGTTTAAAAGGATGCATCCGCCAGTAGCGGAAAGCTACCAATTTTCACCGTACTTCAGGGACAGGCACCGAGCACCAGAACATACTGGCATTGTTCAGACTGTCAGATGCGGATTGGCGGTCAGCTTAAGCGGCTTGTTCGGCCTTTTCTTCTAAAGGGGAAACCATTTCTTGATATGAAAATTCACGCAATCTTGCTTTAGCTTTTGCATGTTCAATAGTCATATTTACGAGATTGCCGTGTTGATCCAGATCAATATAAATGTCCTCAACGATCTCTTTTGTTTCATAGACTCCACTATCAGTAAATTCTATTAAAGCTGTATCAGTATCGGGAAAATATTTAACTTTCATCTTTCAATCCTCCTTAAACGACCTATCAAAAAAAGCATTATGTACCGTCTCACCATCTTCCAATAAAATTACTCTCAGATATTTATCCTCCTCTGAAATCTTTGCCCATCTTCTAATCCTTCCGTCAGACTGAATAACTACTTTTTGAGGATTTTCTATTAGATACTTTATCCATTCTTCTTTGATCTGTGCCCGATCGGGTCTTTTCTTAGTATATTTAAAGTATTGAGTTGTTTTCATCATTATAATTTTTCATAAAATCTTTTTGTTATATTTTTTGAAATGAATTTTTTTATCTTTTAGGCCGAACGCCCAAGCTCAGTGGCTCGCAAGCGCCGCAGGCGGGTTGCGAGCCACTGAAGCGCATTGTTAGACTCATGCATATATCAATTTTTCTTCTTTAGGTTGTGGAATCGGATCCCCAAATTCTTTAGCTGTATCAATCCATAACTCTATTGCAGTCTTTATATTCTGGATTGCTTCTTCATAAGTATTTCCATGAGCCATACATCCCGGCAATTCCGGAACTTCAACTATAAAGGCATTATCTTCTTTACTCCAGTAAATTATAATTTCATACTTATAGCTCATTTATATTCTCTCTATCAGTTTATATTTTATTATTACATTTCTCACTTGTTTTACTTGATATGGTTTTGCATGACTCCCATCTTTTTGAAGATTAATTTTTTCTATAATTCCTTCTTTTCTAAAAATATGATGGCTTCCTCTTACTCTTTCTTGAAATCATGTTTTTTTCAACAGGTTACATAAATCAATAAATCTTATTTTATTATCAGCCTGACCGGTTAATATTGTATATATTAGTTTTTGATATTTTCCCATTATTTTTTCTTTGTTAGTCTAACGATGTATTTTCTTCATGTTATGCACCATGCTATATAGCTTCCACTGTATATCTACCTTCTTCTTCGTTCGTAACGTAAACCTGTCTAATCCCATTATACTCCTTATATGCGCAAGTAAAGGCTCCGCTATTGCCCTTCCCCACTCATCCTTCAAACCCCATCTTTTCTCAAATTGAAACATTTTGCAACCTTTTTAGCGAATACACTCCTGCATCTCCAATAACCCGCACAAATTGACGCTCTCTCT
>OFAY01000140.1_pt1 | contig 10287 bp, 10 predicted proteins | sample 1520371 | NCBI WGS metagenome assembly OFAY01 (sample SAMEA3696446, study PRJEB22514) | metagenome | biome: water; feature: marine; material: hydrothermal vent | place: Pacific Ocean | collected 2014-08-12 | depth 1521 m | reverse complement strand
ATTCGGATTTCGAATTTCTCAACTTTCGGAACTCCGAAAGTTGAGTCAATAAGCTCAATACGGCGCAAATGTCTTCCTCCCTCGAAATTGGTCTCTAAAAAGGCGTCCACAATGCTCTTGGCCAACTCCACACCAATAATCCTGTCCCCAAGACAGAGGACATTGGCATCATTATGCATTCTGGCCATTCTGGCCATGTATTCGTTGAGACAAAGGGCAGCCCTGATACCAGGGTGACGATTGGCAGTTATAGACATCCCAATGCCCGAACCACAGATAAGGATGCCCAGGGTTTGTCTGGACAGAACCTCCTGACATAGTTTGTGGGCATAAACAGGATAGTCGCAACTGGTGGTGTCTTTGGTGCCCACATCAATGATTTCATATCCTGGCTGTAAATAGGCCATCAGCTCTTTTTTGAGACCAAAACCAGCGTGATCTGAACCAAAAATTATTGGATCGGTACTCATTCAGTTTCTCCTTTGATTTTTTTTCATTCTGCGTTCAATATATTCCTGTCTTGTCTGCACAAGCTCCTTTTCTAAATGTGCAATTTCGTCTTTTAAAAAGGATATTTGTTTCAAGGCTAAATCTGTTTCTGGTTCAGAAATATCTGGTGTGGAGGAAGGAGAGTCCTCTATCTGAGTATAGATGCAGCGCCCCAGATTGGCGTACTCTTCCTGGAGTCTCTTTTTAAGCTGTTTAATTTCCCACTGGCGACAACCTTTTATGATTGACCATTTTAGCTCACTAAAAAGTACTTTCCAGCCAGTTAATATAAGATTTGTTAGTTGTTTAAGCGACGGTAAGTTGCCTTTTTCCGAATTAGTTTCTCCAGTTATTCTGTCCATATTTACCTCCTTATAGTGTCATTTTTATCCTTTGCCTTCTTTATCCTTCTTCCCCTTTTAATCATCCTTTCTTCCTCGTTCATCCGTCCTATTTCATCCTTCATCCTTCATCCTTCCTACTTCCTATTTCATCCTTATATAAATTGTATCTTCGGGCAGATTAAGAGCTAGTTGTTGCATTTTCCAGGGTGTTTTATTTATTTGCAAGGACTTGACTCTGATTATGGCTTGCTCAGAGCCTGGCAAATGGAGGATTATTTTTTTTGCATAATATATTGAGCTTTGAACATACTGGCTGAATTTTGCCTGCCACTTATCGCCTGAGATGAAAACAGGCCTGGCCTGTTCATTTAAAACTATCTTTTTAACTTTGCTCCTTAAATCAAAGCTGAATATCCATAGTCCATTTTTAAGTTCAACTTTATCAAATTGGTCAGGAACAATGGACCTATAATGGCCCAGCAGGATCATGGCCAGTTCTTTAAGATTGAAAGGAGTTGGATACCCCAGGGCAGTAGCTCCTTTCTGACCATCAGGATGAAAATAAAGAGTTTTCTGGGCAGGAAAATAGGCCTGCCAGAGGTGCATATCCTCCAGCCACAGAGAAATTGTTTGTCCTATCCCCGCCTTTATATTCATCCGGATGGGATAGTTCAGATTCCCCCATATTGTAGCCAGGATGCGGTTTTTGTGGCGGGCAGAAGAATAGTTAATGCTTGTTTTAATTTTAAAGGAGAGGATATTTTGAGCCTGATTCCTCCAGAACCTGGACCAGAGCGCAGAAGGAGATTGCTCAGGAGCCGGTTTTTTAGGAGCGCAACCCAGAAAAAGAATTAGAAACAGGAGAATAATAGTTTGTATGGTTCGATGTTCGATATTCGATGTTCGAAATTGGATGTTTGATAGTTGATGGTTGATGGCCGATTGTCCAGAATTCATTTTTCGTTTAATGCGATAAGATAGTAGAAATTTTTTCTTTGATAACCTTAGCATTTTTGGACTTAAACTCCAGGGCTTTTTTATATCCTCGCAGGGCCAGTTCAGGTTTGTTTACAGCTCTGGCAATATCTCCATAGTGTTCCCAGATGGTCGGGTCATCTGGAGTAAATTGGACTGCTTTTTTGATTTCTTCCCAGGCCAATTTTATCTTGTTTTGTTTAAAATAGACCCAGGCCAGAGAATCCAGGTAATAACCATTATCAGGGTCAATTTTTAAGGCGTTTTGAACCAGCACCAGGGCACGTTCCAGGTCTTTGCCCAGTTCTGCCAGTGTGTAGCCGACATAATTGAGGGCCTGGTCATGATCCGGGTGTGCAGCAATGATCTTTTCCATCGTTGCTATGGCCTGTTCGCGTTTGCCCATTTTATCTAAAATTATGCCTTTGCGAAATAAAAGTTCCGGGTCGTCGGGCCATTTTTGCAGCCCTTTTTCCAGAATTTTCAGGGCCTGTGAAAATTTATTCCTGAATTCATAAATGTTAGCCTGCAAGAGCCAGAATTGGTTCTGGTTGGGGAATTTTTTTTGACCCAGACGCGTTAAAGTCAAAGCCTGCTCAAAATCTTCAAGTTGTAACAATAACTGGATACGAAAGAGGAGGGCCTGGGGGAAAAATTTATTGTTTTCTGGAATCTTATCCAGAAAATCCACTGCCTTTTGTGCATCATGATCCTTCTCATAAGCCAGAATAGCCAGATAAAAATAAGTGCGGGGCGGGACATCTTTCCTGGACAGTATCTCGTTCAGTATTTTTTGGGCATAAGAGTAAAACTTATTGGAGATGAACTTGTTTGCTGCTTCCAGCTTAAAGTGCTCATGTTTCGGGCCTTTCTCCACAATGAGCATGGCCTTGTCCGGATTGTTTAATTTCAGGTTCAAATCAATAAGCCTTAATAGTAGTTCTGGACTGCCTTCGCCCATTTGCAGCAAATGGGCATAAGTTTTTTCTGCCTCCACATAGTCTTTGTTTAGTTCGTAAACATAGGCCAATTCTGCCCAGGCTTCAATAAACTGAGGATCAATCTGAACGGCTTTTTTTAAGAATTGTATGGCCTTATTTTTAAGCCCCAGTCCGTTGCTGGCTCGACCAAGGTAATAATACATGAGTTTGGTTCGTTTAGATTCTGGAATTTTTTTTATCAGATCCAGAGTTTGTGCGTATTTTTTGTCCTGAACATAAATGGCTGCCAGTTCCTGATAAATGGGATAGTCATCTGCTTTGACCCTTAAGTATTCTTCTAACGTGGTGGCTGCGTCCTCGAATCTCTTTTCCGCCAGATAGGATCTGGCCAGGGATAGATACAGGTTCCTGTACTCCGGGAATTTTTTAATGGCCTGTTTAAGGACGGTTCTGGCTTCATTGAACTTGAGGTTTCGCCAGTAAAGGTTGGCTAGCTCCAGATATAAAAACGGGTCAGGATCCAGTTCCAATGTCTGCTTTAAAGCCGCTTCTGCTTGAGGATAGTTTTTCTGGTTTTTAAGTTCCTGGAACTTAAGGTAATAGAAAATAGATTTAGCCTGAGGAGAAATGTCAAGGTTTCTTAAGTTGACATTATGCTTTTCAGGCAAACAGGAGGCCATTAAATATATGATAAGAAGAAAAATAATTTTTTTCATTTTAAATTTTTCAGCCATTCAGGATCCATTCTCTTGAAAAGTCTTCAATATTGTCCTTCAGGTGAGCTTTAATTTTTTGCAACAGTCTGGCTTCAATCTGTCTGACCCTTTCGCGGGTAATCCCGTATTTTTCGCCTATTTCGCGCAAAGTTAAAGGACTTTCAGACAGCAGGCGCAGTTCCAGAATGTCCTTCTCCTTTTCATTTAATCTGGGGATAAGCTCTTCAAGGTTTTGTCTAAGTAAGGCCGCTGTTTCCTGCTTAACTAACTTATCTTCGACTCCTGTTTCCAGAGCAGGAATGAAATTTAAAGGAGTAACATCACCATCCTCTCCAAAAGGTATGTCCAGAGAGAGATCTTGTTTGCTGAGGCGTTGTCCCATTTCAATGACGTCTGCCTGTGACACCTGAAGATTTTCAGAAATGGTTGCGGAATCAGCAGTTATCCCCATGGCTTCAAGGCGCTGTTTTTCCCTGGCCAGATTGTAAAATAGTTTGCGTTGAGCCTGGGTCGTTCCGATTTTGACCATGCGCCAATTGTCCATGATGAACTTGAGAATATAAGCCTTGATCCAGAAGGAAGCGTAATAGGAAAATTTTATGCCTTTGTCCGGATCAAACTTTTGCACTGCTTTCATCAAGCCCACATTACCTTCCTGGATGAGGTCAAGCAAATTTTTCATCCACTTGCGCTGAAAATCCATAGCGATTTTAACGACCAGACGCAGGTTGGAAGTAATTAATTTAAAGGCAGCTTCCTGGTTCTTTTCCTGACGGTATTGTCTGGCCAGTTCAAACTCTTCTTCAGGTGTAAGGACAGGGAACTTGCTTATTTCCTGGAGATAGACCTTAAGAGGATCAACAGGAGCAGGAGTTGTTGAGGATGAAGGAGGAAGAACAAAATTTTTGGATAAATTGTCAGTTTCTTTTTTAGTGGAGACTCTATCACCATTTTCTTTTTTTTCTGTGCTTCTGGTCATAATTCGAAAATTTTGGTTATTGGTGTATTGGTTATTGGTGTATTGGTTATTGGTTATTGGTGTGTTTTTGGTCATAATTCGAAAATTTTTTTGCAGGGTTTCTCAGCAGGTGATTTTCACCCTTAATTTACACATGTTAAAATGTAGTAGGCTTTACCCTGTCCAGGGTATAGTTTTTATTTGTCCTTTTCAAGGATTTTGTTTAGGGTAAGGGGTAAAGGATTAAGGGGTAAGGGGTAAGGGCAAAGGCTAAGGGCAAAAGGGGGGTAAAGGTTAGGGCTAAAGGTTTATAGGATTATAGTTATGAATTTTAGAAAGGCATTAGAAGACAGGAATATTTTAATCTTTGATGGGGGAATGGGCACTCTTTTGCAGGCCAAAGGGCTGAAGCCCGGTCTCTCGCCAGAGATATTTGGCCTGCAATATCCAGCTATTATTGAAGAAATTCATCGGGAATATATTCAGGCCGGTGCCCGTGTTGTGACGACCAATACCTTTGGCGGGACGCGTTTCAAGCTGGGGCCGGATATTGATCCGGTGCGCCTGAATAGAGAGATGGCTCTGGCTGCGCGTCGAGCAGCAGAAGACAGGGCATTTGTTGCCGGCAGTGTCGGGCCAACCGGCAAGATGATCGAGCCTCTGGGCGATATAAGTTTTGCTGAACTGGTTCAGGCCTTCAAAGAGCAGATTCTGGGTCTGGTCCAGGGAGGAGTGGATCTGATTCTGGGCGAGACGCATTTTGACCTGGCAGAAGCCAGGGCCGTTGTTCTGGCCGCCAGAGAAGTATGTGATCTGCCCATAGGCATTTCCATGACCTTTGAACAGGGAGTCAGTTTAACAGGCACTTCCGGGCTGACTTTTATTGATACCATGCAAAATATGGGCGTTGATCTGGTAGCTACCAATTGCAGTGCCGGGCCAGAAGGTTTCTTTCCTGTTGTTGAAGAGATGTTGCAACGGCTTGAAATTCCACTTCTTGTTGAACCAAACGCAGGGTTGCCCCAATTGGAGAATGGCCGCACAGTGTTTAAGCTTGGGCCGCAGGATTTTGCCACTCAAATGGTGAAATTTGTTCCCCTGGGCGTGAAGGCTCTGGGCGGATGTTGCGGTACCACGCCAGAACATATCCGGGCTCTGGTTAACGAGATCAAAGATCAGAAATATGTTTCTCCAGGTCCACAGGAAAAACCGTGTATTGTATTGACATCCAGGAGTCAGTCCATCCCTTTTGGATTTGAGAAAAGGCCAGTAATTGTGGGTGAGCGCATTAATCCCACGGGCAAAAAGGATTTGAGCGCGCAGCTTCAGGCAGGGCAGCTAACGCGTGCTATTGAGCTGGCCCAGGAGCAGGTTGAGCAGGGTGCTGCTGTTCTGGATGTGAATGTTGGCGCACCCATGGTCAATGAACAAGAAGTTTTACCGTCCCTGATCAAGGCTCTGGTGGCCCGGTTTGACTGTCCCCTATGTATTGATTCAAGCAATGAGACAGCTATAAGAGAGAGCTTATATCAATATCCAGGTTCAGCCCTGGTTAACTCTATCAGTGGGGAAGAGGGTAAGATGGATCGGCTGGGCCCGATTTGCCGCGATTTAGGGGCACCTTTTATCCTTTTGCCCCTGAAGGGTAAGAAGCTGCCGGTTACTGCCAGAGAAAGATTGACGATTATCGAGTCGTTACTGGACAAAGCTCTTGCATTGGGAATTCCTGAAAGACTTATTTTAGTTGATGCGCTGGCTTTGACGGTTTCCTCCAAACCCGAGGCTGCCATGGCCTGTCTGGAAGTTATCCGCTATTGCCGGGAAAAATGGAAGTTAGGAACTATTATGGGGCTTTCCAATATTTCTTTTGGTCTTCCAGCCAGAGAACTGATTAATTCTACTTTTTTGGCCATGTGTCTGGCTTATGGGATGACTTCCTTTATTGCCAATCCAGGTTCTGTTCGGTTGCAGGAATCCCTTCATGCATCCAATGTCCTTTTGTATAAAGATCCTCAGGCAAGAGAGTTTATTGACAAATTTTCTCATTGGTCTGCTGGCGAGCAAAGGATAGTCAGGGAAAAGTCAGATATATCTCCTGAAAAAGGTTCTGAAGTAAAAATAGCAGTAATTAAGGGTGATAAAGACAGAATCGTGCCCCTCCTTGAGCACGAGGTGCAAAAGGGCAGAGATCCTTTTGAATTGGTGGATAAAGACCTTATCCCGGGTATCACAATTGTGGGGGAAAAATACGAGAAAAAAGAGTATTTTTTGCCCCAGTTGCTGCAAAGCGCTGAGACCATGCAGAAAGGATTTGAGTTTTTACGTCCTTTTCTGGAGAAAAAAGGACAGAAAAAAGGTCCTAAAGTGATCATGGCTACGGTTGAAGGAGATATACATGATATTGGCAAGAATATTGTCTGCTTGATGCTCAAGAACTATGGCTTTGATGTCCTGGATTTAGGCAAAGATGTGCCAGCAGAAAAGATTGTTCGCGCGGTGCAAGAACACAGGGCCGCCCTGGTTGGTTTGTCAGCCCTGATGACTACAACCATGGTCAGGATGGAGGATACAATTAAATTGATCCGGGAAAAGGAGATTCCGTGTAAGGTCATGGTAGGTGGGGCAGTGGTTACGGAAGTTTTTGCCCAAAAAATAGGCGCAGATGGATTTGCTGAAGATGCAGTGGCCGCTGTTAAGGTGGCGCAGGAGCTGGCAGGAAAGGATGAAGGATGAAGGAGGGAAAGATGAAAAGATATATAGTTATGTTTGTTTTTGGTCTGGTGTTGGCTATGTTTTGTGATGTCAGGGCAGAAAATGTCCTGCATGTTCAAACTATTAATCATCAGCAATTGATCTCAAAAATTGCAAGCGCAGGTGGCAAAGTTGTTGTCCTTAATTTCTGGGCGTCATGGTGCCCTCCCTGCCAGATGGAAATACCCGGGCTTATGCAGATACGCAAAAAGTATAGTGAAAATGATGTATTGATTCTGGGCGTATCTGTTGATAATAATGTGAATATGCTAAAAATGTTTTTGTATAAAAATAAGATTAACTATCCGGTTTATTGGGCTACTTCTGATGTAAGTTTTGTCTTTGGTGTGCGTAATCTACCCAGGTTGATTGTGTATAATCAGGAGGGTGAAAAGGCTTATGATCATGAGGGATATTTGCCACCAGAACAACTAAAAATAATATTAGACGGGTTGTTGTCAAAATAATGAGCTCATCAAATATAGTAAACGCATATATTCGTAAGGCCAGGATATCAGATGTCAAAGTAATTCATAAGTTGCTCATGCATTTTTCCAGGCAGGGATTTCTTTTGCCCAGGTCATTTAGTGAACTGTACAGCCATTTGCGTGATTTTTTTGTGGTCGCGGACAGGCAGACCAATGAAGTGTATGGATGTTGTGCCTTGAGTATTGTGTGGGAGGATTGGGCAGAAATCAGGTCACTGGCCATTGGAGCTGAACTGCAGGGACAGGGCTGGGGACGAAATCTGGTGGAAGCTTGTTTAAGTGATGCTGTAACTTTAGGTATTTATAAGGTCTTTACCCTGACCTATCAGGTAAATTTTTTTGCCAGGTTAGGATTTGTGGAAATAAGTAAAGATGTTTTGCCTCAAAAAGTGTGGGCTGATTGCCTGCGGTGCCCTAAATTCCCGGAATGTGATGAAGTTGCTATGTTGATGGAAATGTAGGATGACCGCGTCGCCTGCAAAAAGTCCCTTTTTTCAGGCGACGTTCAATGTTTCGAGCACCTAAAGTAAATTGAAAAAAGTTTAACTAAATCAACAAGGTTATTCATCTGATCAACAGTTGAAAAATTCCGATAAACACTGCTACCTGAGCCATAAATAAGCCTATCATCCATTTGGTCAAACTGTTCTTTACCTCTTCGCCTTTTTGTTCGATTTTCAGGTCTATTTTTTCTTCCAGTCGCCTGATTTCCGATTGAAACAACTCTTTTGTCACCAGGTCTTTTGTTACCTCTTCCTTTATCTCTGATTTAAATAAAAGCCTTTGCTCTTTATTCTTTTTTTGAAGCTGGTTCAGTCCATGTTCCAGGGCTTTAATCAACACCGGAGCTTTTTCTTTTCCAAATGCTTCTTCTATATCTTCCTGGATTTTGCGAGGGATCATGTAGTCGGTGTAAATCACGTTTTCCATGGTAATTTTCTCCAGATTCTTTCCATCATTTTAAGCATTCAGATTTAAAAAAAGCAACCTTTTCTCGTTTTCTTTTCAGGGTCCCCTGCCTTTGCCTTTTTCTTCCTACTGGCGGATGCCCCCCTCTGTCCTGCCAGAATTAAATGAATGTCCATGACATTGGTCAAAGTAGGGCCGGTTATTATTAGTTCGTTGGTGCGTTTGAAAAAGTTATAGGCATTATGTTCCTGGAGAAATTTTCTGGCGTCTAAGTCCAGTTTTCTGGCGTTGTCCACGGTCGAGCCTGTTACCATCGCGCCAGCAGCATCAGTAGGACCATCAGTGCCATCAGTGCCGACTGACAATATAAGGAGATTTTTTAATCCAGCAATTTCCAGGGCAGCAGCAAGAGCAAATTCTTGATTGCGGCCTCCAAGTCCAGAGGATTCTCCCAGGCTTACTGTAGTTTCACCCCCGCTGATAATGCAGCAGGGAGGAGCCAGTGGATGGCCACCTGTCACTATTTCTCTGGCAATGCTTGCATGTACACGGGCAATGTCTTTTGTCTCTCCTTCTATACTGGAACTTAAGATAAGAGAACTATACCCCAGAGAAGACGCAGCCTGAGCTGCTGCTAAAAGGGCCTGGCGGTTGGAAGCTATAATGTGATGGGAAACATTATTAAAGCATTCCTCGTCTGGGAATGGCGTATCAGGAATAACGCCTTTTAGCCCCTGTAAAATTCGTTGTTGCACAGATTCTGGTAGCTTTTCCCATAGGTTATAGCTGTTGAGAATAGTGTAGCACTCTGCCCAGGAACTGGAATCTGCTGCTGTTGGCCCTGAGCCAATAACATCCAGCCTGTCTCCTACTACATCACTGATTATCAGACTTATGGTTGTAGCTGGATAGAGATGGCGGGCCAGCCAGCCTCCTTTAATCTGGCTTAAATGTTTGCGTACAGCATTGATTTCATGGATAGTAGCTCCGCTGGCTAAAAGAAGAGATGTTACTTTTTGCTTATCTTTGAGAGTGATGCCTGGAGCAGGGACAACCAATAATGAGCTGGCTCCACCAGAAAGCAGAAAAATAAAAAGGGTGTCTGGAGATCTGTATTTTTCCACAAAAAACAGAACTTCTTTGCCGGCTCTGAAGCTGCGTTCATCAGGGACTGGATGGGCAGCTTCCAGAAGGCGTATTTTTTTTAAAGGCAGAGTATGTCCATCCTTAACTACTACCAGACCATCATCAAGACGAATTCCAGGAATATTTCCCAGCGTTGCAGCCATAGCAGCGCCAGCCTTGCCAGCACCAATGACCACGATGTTTTTGTAAGTGTCAAAATTATAGCGAGAGTAGGTACTGTTCGGGCAGCCCGGGAAACTATTGCCAATTATCAAAGAGTTGTCCTGATAGGTTACGGCTGTTGAAATGGCAGTCCGGGGCTGCACAGCTTTTAATGATTGTTGCAATATTTTTTTTGCATCTTCGCGCAAACGGTTTTCTGTCATTTTTTGGCCTTAATTTTGCTTAAATTAATTAAAATACCTTCTGGTTGGCGTAATTTTGACTTATTCAAATTTCTGAAATAGATGCAGCCTGTCTTATGAACGGCTCAGGGCACCAGAATCTGGTGCTCCACAGGTTTTGAAGATAAAGGTACTCAACTTTCTGAGTTGAAAAAATGTTTAATATTTTCAATCAGTTACAGAGTCG
>OFAY01000134.1_pt1 | contig 10442 bp, 5 predicted proteins | sample 1520371 | NCBI WGS metagenome assembly OFAY01 (sample SAMEA3696446, study PRJEB22514) | metagenome | biome: water; feature: marine; material: hydrothermal vent | place: Pacific Ocean | collected 2014-08-12 | depth 1521 m | reverse complement strand
AGGGAATTTTATCAGACCTTGAATTTAAAAATATTGATACATATTCAGGTGGGAGTACTATGGAAAATACGCTAAAAGAAAGGTTAGATAATCTTAGACAGTTGGCTAATAAGCTTCTACAATCTCTTGAATCACATTACAAGATAGCAGACATGCTAAGCATAAACTGTGATTTGGCAGTTTATAACGAGATAATGAACATAGTTAAATCTATTATTAAAAAAATAGATACTGTAGAATCTGATCATATTATAGCAATTAACTACATAAATCAATTTTATCAACAATTTAATGCTCTTTACAATCAGCTACCTTATCGTACTATGGAAGCACAAATTATGGACCAGGTGAATAATAATATCATTTCAGGAGTCCCTAAGAACATTGAAAATTCCATAGATAATTTAAAAAAGCAGCATGAACAATTAGAGTTTAATTTCAATCTATTTGATAAATTTGGTTTCTTTTCTGATAATATTGTAATAATAGGGGCTAATGGAAGTGGAAAGACTTCTCTTGCAAATCTTTTGAAACGATACCTTGGAAACAATGGTATAGTTATTTCTGCTCAAAGAATCCTCAAAATACCGACATTTAATAATATACCCAATCCTTCCCAAACATTGAACCAGCTTAAGCAATCTCAAACTCAAGATAAAACAGCAAAATCAGAACAAAGTTATAATATTTTACAAAATGAGTTTGCTATCGTCTTACAGCACTTACTAGCAGATAATATTGCCGAAGAACATATGTATGTGGAAAAAGCTCGTGAATGTAAATCGGAAGGAAAAGAAATTTCAGAACCTCCATCCACAAATCTTGAAAAGACCATTAAAATTTGGGATGAGTTAATATGCCATCGTTCAATTAGAGTAGATGATGGGATTAATATCTCCATTAAAACTCGAAAAGGTAATTCTTATTCCGCAATTCAAATGAGTGATGGTGAAAAAGCAGTTCTATATCTAATAGCTCAAGTATTACAGGCCCCTCAAAATGGTTTTATAGTTATCGACGAACCTGAGATGTATTTGCACAAATCTATTTTATATAAACTTTGGGACAGATTGGAAAAAGAGAGAAATGATAGTATATTTATATACTTAACACATGACCTTGATTTTGCAGCAAGTCGAATAGCTAAAAAAGTTTGGATAAAATCATTCACTCCCTCAAATAAGTTTGAAATAGAGAACGTTCCTCCAAATGAAATACCTGAAAATTTGATGATGGAACTTTTAGGGAGTAGAAAAACCATTTTATTTTGTGAAGGGAAACGAGGGGGAATTGATGAGGAAATATACCATATTCTATTTCCAAACTTTACTATAATTCCAGTAGAAAGTTGTACTTCTGTAATCAATTACACAAAAGCATATAATAAATTACCAAACACTTACGCTAAGGCATTAGGTATAATTGATAGGGATTTTCGAACTCAGAACGAGATAGAAAGTTTAATGAAAAACGATATTTTCGTTCTTGAATTCGCAGAAATTGAAAATCTATTCTTAATAGAGGAGTTTCTTAGATTATTTGGGGAAAAGTTGTATATAAGGGATGTAGAACAGACAATTAATAATATAAAAACAAAAATTATTAATGAACTTAATAACCAAAAAGAGTTCCAAGTATCCCGATATGTGGTTGCTAGGATTAATCACCATTTTTCCGAATCACATATTGAAAAAGCTAACAATATTGATGAAATAAAATCTAAATTTAACGAATTTACTGGCCAAATTAACATTGAAGAAATGCACGGCGAAAGAAAAGAATATATTGAGAAAATAATCAATAATAAAGAGTATATTGAAATAATTAAAATATTTAATAACAAGGGCTTAAGACAAAAAATTAATGAGGAATTTAATATAAATGACTTCTTAGATAGGGCAATTAGATTTTTAAATGATTCAGATGAAGCGAAATGTAAATTACATGCTACTGTTTTCCCAAGAGAACTACGGGATAAACACGACATTTAAGAAGATTATTAAATAAACTAAGCCTAGGTTATGAGAAAAGACTGCTATAATATTAAAATGATGTTAAAAGTATAACTTGAGTTTTGCTGTCTGCAATCTGCAATTACTAGTCTAGTAAATGTTAAAACTGCAAGATAACATACCATTAAACCATATATATCTTATTTATAATGAGTGCGAATTTCCGTCAAATGAAATTCGAAAGTTAAAGTAAATTCTGTATAATAACTTTTAGTATGATTAAGTTAGTAGATTGACTATGGTCAGGTGCTTCTAATATCAAAAAGATAAATTACACATTTCTTATAAACCATTATGAATATTACTAACAAGAGGTAACATTATGGCAAATTGGGAAACTCTCAGGATAAGTGATGTAATCGAGAAAATGCAAAAAGAGGAAATTGTTCTTCCAGTAATACAAAGAGAATTAGTATGGGACGAAGAGAAAATAGTATTACTTTTCGATACTGCACTGAGGAATGACTCTTTTGGGGCAATTATGACTATTAAAGATTGGAGGGGGAAGGAGGCATTATTCGAATACAGACCGTTTATTAAAGATTATATCAAAGGCATATTTATTTTTTCAACAAAGACTGAAATATTGCCAAATGACATTTCATATGTTGTAGATGGACAGCAGAGATTATCTGCATTTTATATAGGTTTAACAGGGAGATACAACTGTAAAGAATTATATTTTGACTTATTAAGTGAGGAGGATAAAGAAGATTTTTATCTTGATTTTGCTACTAATTATAACGAATTAAAAAAAAGAGTGGATACATCTAACGGAAATGGAAAAAGAAAAACATTATGGTATAAAGTTAAAGATTTATTTTTACAATTAAAAAGGGCAGGTGCACAATATAAATATGTAGTAACTAATATATTATCTCAATATGATGAAATGAATTTTACGGAAGAAGAAAGAGAAAAAATACGCGAAAATGTTGATATATTTAACATGCATTTTTTAAATTCTAAAAACATAGGTATTTGCGAAGTTATGATGAATTTTGAAAAAGATATTCACTGGAATCGTAGAAAAGCAGTTGAATTATTTAGAAGATTAAACCAGGGAGGTACTAAATTAAGCGCGTTAGATTTAATGGCTTCAATGCTCAAAAGTTTTAGTGCAGAAAATGAAAAATTTCTATATGATGATATCAAAGAGTTTTTAGATATTGGTTTGGGGCAGGACGAAATAACAAAATATATTTTCATCTTACAAGACAACCACCGAAAAGAACTTACTGATATTGAAAAATCCGATTCGGATTTTATACAAAATAACAAAAAACGAATCTTAAATTCACTTGAAGGGGTTAGGCAATTTCTAAAGGCGTCTAAATTATACGATTTTTTTGTAGATCAAAAGCCTTCAGTGATTCCCCTATATTTTATAGGATATTATCTTTTTCATAAAAAAAGTGTAAGTACAGAGGATATTAAAAATTATTTCAGTGATGTTGAAAGAAATACAGATTATAAATTAATTTATAAGTGGGTATATCTATCACTTTTACAAAAAATTTTCAGAAGAAGAGGGGCAGGATGGATTGCATATAAAACGGGCATTAGAAAAATTTTAGAAGTTATGAAAAACAATAAAGATAAAGAATTTCCAACAGATGAAATCTTCAAAGTATATATAACTCATCCTCTCCATTTCAAAGAAACTATTGATGAAAACAGATTGGATGATTATGATTTTGATTTCTTGATGTATATTATATATGGTAAAAAATTCAGAAAAGATGATATTGATCATATTCATCCTTATTCTATACTGGAATCAAAGGGTTATGGTCCGGATAAAATAAATACAATAGCGAACTATCAATTATTAGACTATAGTATTAATCGAGGAGATAAAAATAACAAGGAACTGAAAGACTGGATAAATAAACTACCAAATAAAGAGGATTATTTAAAAAGGCATGTACTTCCAAAAAAATCGAATCTATGGTCAAGTGATAATTATGAACAATTCTTAGAAGAACGAAAAATACTTATTAAATTAAGATTAGAGGAAAAATTAAAGATATAAACAGTGCAGTGTGTATATCTCACTAGCGTCGTTTAAACATTATGAAAAAGGGCATGCCGTCGTAAAAAGAAGTATAGGGGCATAAGTATGGTTAATAAAAAAATAATAATTGCAGATGAACCATTAAAATCTCCAGATCAGGACCGATTAGATTTTGCACCTTTTACAGAGCGGGTGGCTAATGTTGTAAAAAACATGGAAGTGAAAGAAAGTGTTGTTTTTGCAGTATATGGTAAATGGGGGTCTGGAAAAACTACTTTTCTGAATTTTTTCACTTTTTATCTCAATGATAGTGACCCTATAACTATTGTCAAATTTAATCCCTGGTGGTTTAGTGGAAATGAAGATTTAATTCAGCAATTTTTACATAATCTAAAACTAAAACTTATGTTAAATAGCTCGGGAAAGCTAAAAGAAATTGCAAGATTATTGGAACCTTATATTGAAGCTTTTGGGGAGATTCCAAAATTGGGATGGATTGTTAAGGCAATTAATAGATTTAAAAAAACTTCACAGAAAAGTGTAGCGGAAATTAAAGAAGAAATTATCACGAAATTGGAGAAAATAGATGGAAAAATAGTCGTAATAATAGATGATATAGACAGACTTACAGCAGCAGAGATAAGAGATCTTTTTACAATTGTTAAAGCAATTGCCAATTTTCCAAATACTGTGTATATTCTTGCTTTCGATAAAGAAGTAGCTATCAGAGCTTTAGAGAAAGTACAGGAAGGGAAGGGTGAGGATTATTTGGAGAAAATCATTCAAGTTTCTGTGGAGCTCCCATTAGTAAATAAAACATCTATTAGAAAAATGTTGGATGAAGAGCTTAGTGCAATATTATACGGAACACCAAACGAACTTTTTGATTCTACTTATTGGGAAAATGTGTATTGGGAGGGTATTAATCTGTTTATTAATACATTTAGAGATCTTAAAAGATTAATAAATACGATAAGGATAACATACCCTTCTGTAAAAGGAGAAGTTAATGCTGTAGATTTCATAGCAATTGAAACTATTCGTGTTTTTTGTCCAAAAGTATATAATATTATAAAAAACAATCCTGATATGTTTTGTGGGCATAAAGATAGTGGAAATTATAGTATTTCATCGCAATCCACACAATATTTAGAAAAATTTCATCAAAATTGGATATCAGATTTAAGTCTTCCTGATAACATTAAAGAAAGTATAAAAGAACTACTAATGAGGTTATTTCCAAAACTCGAAAGCGTTTTTGGAAACAATCATTACGGACCCGACTGGGAGCAGGAGTGGAGGAAGAAGTGTAAAATATGCAGTAAAGAAATCTTTCCAAGATTCTTTAGTTTTTCAGTTCCTCCAGATGACTTATCGAGATACGAAATGGAATCTATCCTAAGATCCATTAACAATAACAATAAGGATGATTTTAGTAAATTTCTGAAATATCTTATTACACAAATCCGTTCTGATGATTCTACAAAGCTCAGCATATTTTTAGAAAGAATGGAAGATTATATTTCTGAAATTCAACAAGATAATATCTCCACTGTAATTGAAACTTTCTATACCATAGGCGATGAACTTATAATTCCAGAGGATGAATTTGGAGACACCTTGATTTCTTTAGGAAATAATGCTAAGATGGGGAGGATAATGTGGAAACTTTTACGAAAATACGCTGACAAGAATAAAAGATTCGAAATCTTGAAAAATGCTTTTGAAAATGGATGGGCCATATCTATGATGGCCGATGAATTAATCTCATTATGGCAACAATATGAGAATCACAGTGTCGGGGAAAAATATGAAGAGAACATGATAGTGGAGAATGGACACTTAAAGATATTGCAAGAGATAGTTTTGGATAAAATAAGGGAAGCAGCGAAAGATAACCTGTTATTGACAACTCCACTTCTCCCGCAGGTCCTGTGCTGTTGGAATAAATGGGGGATTAAAAATGAAGTAAGGGAATGGGTAAGTGCCATGATAAATTCAGATGAAAAACTACCAATATTTCTATCAAAATTTTTGCAAAAAAATACTTCATGGACGATAACTGATAAAGTATGTAGGGTTTATTGGAGACTTAATCCAAATTCTCTGAAAGAGTATATGGACATAGATACTTTAGAAAAGAGATGTAATTATATATTATCCAATGATTCGATTGCGAATAACTTAGACGACAGGCAAAAATTAGCCCTAAGACAATTTTTAAAAGAAAAACAACTTTTAAATAATGGGAAAAATTCAGATGATCCATTTTTATAGATATATCATATTTGGAAAAATGAAAATGTTAAAATAGTTATTTATCAGGATTATAATCTCACTTTACCCGTTAATAACAATGCCATGACATTACTTTTAATTTTTTTCAAAATGTTTTTTTTCAGTGTCTTTATTTTAATAATTTCGTTAATATCTTTTAAAATATTTACTATATGCTCTTGTTCCTCTAAAGGAATCTTAGGTATGTGAATCTTTTTCAGAGCTCCGACACTTATGGTTCTTACAGTTGAACCTCCTGCATATTTTATAAATTCCTTATTCAATAAATTGGAATTCATTATATACATTAAAAATTCTGGTTTGAACTCATTATTCGATACTCTAACGATTAAAAAATTTGACACATGTGCTTCTTTAATATGTTCTGGAACAATATATGCTTTTAAAGTATTTCCATGCCGTGGAACAAGGATATCTCCTGCAAAAACTTTAAATCTTTTATGAGATTCATGATAGTCTTTTGAAATGTATTTTAATTCATTTTCATCAATTATTGTATCTTTAAACACTCTGGGTTCGAGAATTGGAATGCCATCTTTTTTATCAATATTAAGATTCCTATCATACCTTACATCCCCCATAATACACTGGGCAATATCTCCCAATCTAACCCATTTCGGTTTGTTTTTTTCAATGTACGATTTAAATAATATATTAGAGGTCTGTCTTTTAATATTTTTCAATAATTCAATTTCCTTAGAAATTATTTGAATTCCAAGATGAACATCATCCAATACACTCACAATTTTTTCCTGCTCTGAAAATGGAGGGAGCGGAATTAAAATTTTCATCAATTGCAATCTCCATATTCTTGGAATTGCGGAACCAAAACTGCCCCCAACTTTTACAAACTTTGAATTTAAAATATAATACAAATATTTGGGGTTAATACTCTCAACATCCTTTGGCTTTATACGATAAACATTTGAACTAATAACTGCTTCTCCACCATTCCAAATATGTGCCTCCCCAGGAGCTATAGGGCTAAATAATATGTCCCCCTTGTTAATTATATGGGCACTTCTATAATTCGCATCTTCTCTAATATATCTAATATCATCGGAGGAGCTCCCCTTTAAATCACTAATATTTATGAATGGGATCCCCTTCTCCGCATACTCATTTCTTTGTGGGGAATACCCTACAGAAATATTTGCAATTTGGGATAGGGGGACAACATCCCATTCAGTAGGGATTAACCCAATATCTGTTTTTTTGAATTGAGGTTTTTTACTCATTTGAATCACCAAATTGTAATATCTTCTCTATTTTTGGCAGTAATCTGCTAATTACTTCTTTTTCAGATTTTTCAAGTTTCAAATACTCTTTATAAAGTGTTTTTACATCTACTGATTCCTCTTCAATGATTGGAACATAAAGGTCCATAATCATATTGTAATCATTTTTAGCGATTTCATCCAATGAAACAACTTTTGATTTATTTTTAACATCCTGATACTCTTTACAGATTTTAACTATATTTTTAATATTGGACTCTCCCAATTTCTTTAATCTTCTAATCTTAGGGTCTTCCACATATTCCATGGACGCATTTACAAACAATATTTTGTTTTTCCTATCCTTTGGCTTATTTTTATTTAATATTAAAATTATAGAGGATATAGTAGTATTTTCAAATATATTCTGTGGTAATTGGATAACATATTCTATAATATCCTCTTCAACAATTTTCTTTCTAATCTCTCCTTCACTGCCCCCTCTAAATAATACTGATGTGGGCAATATTATTGCTGCCTTTTTTTCAGCAAAATATCTTGCAAGTTGAACCCATAACCAATCTGATACTCCTCTGGAAAGCCCATAAGGATAAATGTCCATAGGAATTGTATCAATCCTATCATAATATCCCCTCAAACCCCAAGGAGGACAAGTAATTACATAATCACATTTTTGTAGATTTTTTCCAATAACGCTATCCCCTGCACAAAGACGGTAGTTTTCAATGCCAAGCGTTAAAACATTAAACGCTGCATTAAATACCACCTTCGAATTAATATCCTGACCAAATATGCAAACTTCTTCAGTTTTTCCGTATTTTAACTTAGCATATTCAACAGTGGCACATAATATATTTCCAACACCACATGCAGGGTCTAAAATTTTTGAATTATTTTCAATTTTCATTATTTCAGAAATTAATAACCCGAGCTCATAGGGGCTTCTGTATTCGCCCCCAAAATTTTGGAGATAATCAAATATTATATTTAAAAATTCTTTATTCTCTTTTGAAATTCCAGGAGTTATTTTGATTTCATCCAATTTGTTTAATAATTCATTTAATTTAGAGGGTTCAAGTTGTCCTAACAATGAATATAATTCTTCATAGTTGAGAGTAAAATTCAATTTGGGATTTGATTCCAGAGTATTTTTTAAATAATTTATAATCTTCTTTCTGGTATCTTCAACATTTTCACATGTAAAATTTTTAAAATTGTTGCCATTTATCTCAGAATGTATTTTAACATACAAACATGCAAGTAATATATTTGGATATATACTTGCTGAGAGTGAGCTTCTTAATAAATCGCAGCAGGAGTGAAGAAGTCTCATATTATGCTCAAATTGTGTGTCATCACTTATAAAAGTGTAAAATTTTCTTCGTTTATCCTTTGGATCGGAGCTCACTTTAATTTTTCCTTCTTTTTTTAATCTATATATTACATCTTTTGTTCCGGGAGCTCCATCTTTAATGTGTTCTAATAAGACATTCTCAGCATCTTCAAATGTGAAGGTTTTTGTTCCAAAAGCATTTCTTAATATTTTTTCTTTTTTTTCATACTGAATTTTTACCATTTTTATCACCATTACATAACATCAACAGTATAATCGTATTTTACAGCTCGATAAGTTAAATTTTTACAAACTGGGGGTTTCTTCCATTCCATTTCAAATCTTTTAAATTCAGATTCAGATAATTTTACTAAAAGCATTCCTTTTTTTCTAAGTCTTGCACGCCATTCTGAGAATTCTCTTTTTGTAAAAGTATCCCAACCCATTCTAATAGGCTTATAATTCTTGAATATTGCATAATATATCTCCACTATAACCACCTGAGTTGTATTTATTTCGAAGTATTATTTTGTGCAAAAAAAATTGATAAATATTTTTAGTTAGTATGACTTACTACGAACTAATATAGTTCACTAATAGTATAAATACTTTTCGATTGAGTATTAACTATCACGAAGTAATTATATACATAAGTCATTTGAACATATTTAAATTCCTAATAAAATAGAAAAGACAGAAATAGTAATTAACATATATTTAAGATATAATGAACAATAGAGCATGGGATGACCCAATAACATAGAAACAAGAAAAATTAAGACGGTTTCGTATTTCCTTAAAAGAAATTCAAAACTAAAATTAGGGGGTGAGCTCGAACATAACAAAATAATAAATTACAAGTGCATAATGGGGAGTTCAAGTTTATTTAATCCTAAGTAATTATTGTGCCATAATAATTAAAAGGATAAAAATTATAGTATATTAGAATAACATTTTTGATATTTACCGTCAATAATATAAACAATAAAAACAACAAACTAGTAAAGTTCAAATAGTATAATGACATATCCGCTGCACTAAATATTCAATATGCCTTTGTAATATAGGGACCCTATTTCAAAACATATAATGTTACAGTCCCCGCTTAAATCATGCAACTTGCAGCAAGAATCATTAAGAACAATACTATAACCATTATATACTTTTAAAAATTACAAAAAGAAACTGCTGCGGCATCTATTTTTTAATTCATTTTATAAAACCACAGTTTTAAAAGTATTTAAAAAATATGCCACTGTAATATATTACAAAGGCATGTAATCATACTGTCATAATGGTTTAATGGTTTAATGATTTGCTGGTAAAAGTGTAAAATTACAAAGGCACGACCATATCTCTAATTTATACAGTTTTCGAATTTCCATTAAATGAAACACGAAAAGTAAAAATTAAAGGTCATGGTATCACAACTGACTATTATAATATTTGATAAACAAATCCAATACAATTTCTTGATAATACTCGCATTTGGAGTATCGAATTCCCCTACGAACGAATCTAGCACAGGAATTTCTTACAGTCAG
>OFAY01000130.1_pt1 | contig 10674 bp, 15 predicted proteins | sample 1520371 | NCBI WGS metagenome assembly OFAY01 (sample SAMEA3696446, study PRJEB22514) | metagenome | biome: water; feature: marine; material: hydrothermal vent | place: Pacific Ocean | collected 2014-08-12 | depth 1521 m | reverse complement strand
ATGTTGTATTTAACTTCAAAGCTTGAAATGACCGACCATATTGCTGTGATATTATTATTAGCAACACTGTCAGAGCCATTTTTGGATTTGCTTTCAGGACTTACTCAAACTAGTAATTTTGGGGTTACGATAATAACTGGAGGTATCGAAACATTATTGCAATTGATAAGCCTGTCTGTCTTATACTTTCAGGTAGGTAGAAACAAGGAATACACTTCTGTTCCATATTCTGGATATTATAAGAGATATAGTAATTATAGGAGGAGATATTAATGGACATACAAAAAGGAGGAACATTGGATTATGTTGAATGGATTGGATGCCTTTTAGGTATTACAACATTGGCACAGATTATGGGGCTAATGAATTTATGGATTGATGATTTTAAGATTTTAGCAATTTTAAATATTATTGGAACATTAATGATTGTTCTTTCAGGAAAGAGAGGATTTAAATCAAAATACTATGATTTTGTGGAGATGTTTGGATTTGCATTTATGGTGTGTGTGTTGGTCGTATATGGAATGTTTGGAGATATGATGGAGTTCTTGCAGGACCCACAAGTTAAATATGGAGTATTATTAGTATGTTCGATAGTGTATTTTGCAATGGCTAAAAGAGATTAGAGGTAAAATTATGAATGTAATAAAGGTATTTCTTGGAATTGGATTAATTCTTATGAGTTCGTTTGGTTTTGTATTTGCTGATGAAAATTCAACAATAAATGAAACTGTGATTAATGATACATTATTAGAGAATATATCAAATGAAACTGATGATGATAATGAAACTGCAACTTCTGTAATTATTTCAGAGTATTCAGATACCGAAAAATATCTTGATTTCATAAGTGAGAACTTAGAAAGCTATAAATTTTGGATATTGATGGTTTTAATCGTAGTTTCAGGATATTTGGTATATACTAAGTTGTTGTAAGGTGATTAAAATGAGGAAGTTAATGCTTCTATTGCTTTCAGTTTTAGCAGTAGTTTCTTTTGTCTCTGCTGTTCCAACTGAAAACTTCACAGAGACAAAGTATTTTGTCCATGTAAATGGATTGAGTGATGCTACAATAGCAGACATGATAGATACAGCGGGTAGTTGGGATGATTATACTCCAAATATTATAGGCGTTAAAAATGGAAATGTATATGTGGAGTCTGAAAAAGATTTATTTAGGATTTTGATACCCAAATCTTTTTCAAATGGGGGCTCATTACTTTTTAATCCATCGGATGTGTGTGTATTTGATAGTGACAGAGCATTTGGTGATACTCAATTGGTTTTTGCATACGAAAGTCATGGTAATGATTTTCATAATACCTGGAATGGATATAATATCAATATTCACTCAGAATCAGTTGCCCCTTCATTTGTTTTATTAAAAGGATGGGGCGAGACAAGAATCTCAAATGGTGGTTTAAACACAGACTATCAGTTTAATTACATTGTAAATGATTATTCCTTGTCAATGTCTTCAGGTTGGCATGGTGGAAGTGCAGTATTTGCCATTCTTGCACCTAAAACCGTAGATATCTCCCTTTCACCATTTGATACGCAATTTAAGTTTTATAAAATAATCAATTATAAATTTAATTTGAGACTTCTTGAGATTTATACTGAACCAGGAGCTCAGGTATATGTAGGTAGTGATTTGGTAGGAACTACTGACAATGGAGGGTATTTCAAAACACAGCTTGTTGGTGGGGACCAGACGCTTAAAATAACTAAAGATGGTTATTGGGATTACACTACAACACTAAACATACAAAATGATACAACATTACACATTAGCTTAGCACCAAAAACAAGTTTATTCAGAGTTGAAAAGAATATTACAACTGATTTATTCCCAAATTCAATTGGGAATGTAAAACTTCATCTGGAACCTATCCGCACATCGTACGGAACTCAAATGCAAATCTCAGGAGTGGATGTTGTAAATGTGTATTATAAAAACTCACTATTGGCTCCTTCAAATGGGGTTTATGTCTTGGGGACAGTAGATAGTCCAGTAGATGTTGAAATACAATTCAAAACTCCTTCCAGCTGGGGAGAACACAGTTTTGCTGTTACAATAACTGCTACGGATATAGAAGGGAACCAATACACAAACCAAGAGCAAATAACTTATGAGGTTAAAGAGTTACCATTCTTACTTCAAAATCCCAGCTGGAAAATTGGAGAGAATATAGTAACCATTACGGACCAGACCGGAGAGGATTATTCAGTACTGTTATCATTAAAAACAGTAGATGAAAAAGAAATCTGGTCACAATCACAAGGGTTCAATGCCTATGACAGTTATGATTTTACCATACCAATTAACCAGTCAGGAGATTATGTCTTAGAAATCTTGGCAGAAGGAGGGCAGGTAAAAACTTATGTCCCCGTGCATGTTATTGACCCAATAAGGTTGCTAACAAAAGAAGTTAATGCAAGTAAGGGTAGTGTAGCAGTGACAAAATTAGAAATTGAAAATCCAAGCAGTGATGTTAAATATTATGATACAATCTTGGTGGGTAGCATTTTTGATGCTAACAACACTCCAAAAGCAGAGTTTAGCATTGCTCCAAACAGCAAAAAAGTCATTGAAGTCAAATTCGAAGTGCCAGAGAATATCACATTTGATTCCTATCAACTATCAGTTGAAGTATTTGAGATGGGAGAATCAGATCCAGTATTCCAGGATGATGTAGTTTTAAAAATAACAGAGAGTTCGTTTATAGTTGGATTTGGGGATTCGGGAGTTCCAGTTTGGGCATTGGCAGTTGCAGGAGTTCTTGCAGTATGTGCTGTTGGTGCAATTATTCTCAGAAGACGAGGGGATTAGATGATGTTTGAAAGACGATTAATTTCAATATTATTAATTATCTCTATCATTTCTCCAGCTAATGCAATTTCACTAGGAGGATATGATGTTGGATGGGATGATGTTGGTACTGCCGTTGTAGGTGCAGCTGTCATAGGTGCCGTTGTTCTTGCAGCTCCTGTGGAGCTCCCTGTTGCCGCAGTTGCGGGTGCAGCTGTCATAGGGGGTATTGCAGCTGATCAATTATACCGTTCGGCTACGGGTAAGGATTCAAACAATGCAGTAACAACAGGTGGAGAAACAGTAACGAAAGATGAATTAATCAATGATACGGATATTGAAAATAAATTAGCCAACTTACAAGCATGTTCCGATGCAGATGCTGCTAAAGATTTGTTTGAATTACGGCAGCAAATAGCAAGTTCATTGACTACATATGATTATCAAACTGGTGGGAGTTTAGCCGATCTCCAGGTGAGTATCAAAGGACCGAGTAAAATATATGGGTTCGGCACTTTTCCTCTCCAAGCTCATGTTCATGCCTCAGTTCCATCAGATCCTCCCGAGAATTGTTTGCATGTTCAATCGGTCAAAGTGTATGTTCTGGACGATACTGGAAGATCATGGTGGGTGAATAGTTGGAGTGGAAATTTGGTATTACGACCTTCAAGCGATGAATATCCTGATGCTACGGATGACTGGACCTATAACTTCACACTTAAAACCCCTGACCCATACATTGGAAAAGCGAAACAAATGGCTACTGGAACCCCAAACAAAGAAACGCTCAATGAGCTCCTAAATGCAAACACTTCCAAATTTGAAGTGGTTGTTGAAGTTAAAGGATACAGAGAAGTTTGGAGATGGGAATATATTTATGACGATGATGGACATGTGAAAAAAAAGGCAGAACATGTTAATGACATTCCAATTAATGCAAAACTAAACTCATTAAGTGCTTACAACCATCTCCAAAATGGAAAATATTATGTCTCTGGAACGATGGGCTCGTTACCTGCTAAGTTTGCGGGGGAAAGACAATATACGGCATATGCTGAATGGGTTAATGGAGGAACATCAAACTTTGTAGCAAGGTGTTGGGCTACGCCAGTTCATTTGTTTGATTCCACTGCGGACTATAAGTTCGCAATTGTGTCTCAAGTGGATAATATGAAACCAATCCCTGTGACTGTCAGCGATGATTATCGTATGGTTGTTTTTAGAATATTTAGTGATGGAACTGCGGTAATTGCTTCACAAGTTCCGGGCTCCTTTGGAGATATGTCTTTAATAAACCAGGTTGGTTCTTCACTTTATTATAAGAATGATGAAAAGACAATCTCATACGATTCATATTTTGTTATATATGCAACAATGTATGTTGATGATGATGGTTCAATCGATAATTTTCCATTGTGGATTGTTGTAAAACCACAAATCACAGTATTGGAAAATAAAGATGTTGTTTTAGGAGATAAGCAGACGGAAGAAGTTGCAAACATAATTGATGATGGAGAAATTACCGAAAGTGAAATGAATGCACTTAAAAGCGTTGCAGACGGTGCAATATCATCACTAAAACAGAAAAAATATTCAGCAGAACAACTTGTAGATAAATACTCAAGTAATCCAAAAGCAAAAGAATATGCAGAAAAGGCAGCAGAACTTTATGGTAAGGCAATAAGTTACTTAGAGGACATGGTAGCTTCAAATGATGCAAACACAATAGCAAAAGATTATAAAGTCGCTAAAAACTACGAAATGTCGGGAGATTACTATTCCGATGCTGCACAAAAAGAGTTCTATGGGCAACATGACCAGGCAGAAGCAGATATTATTAATGCAGAAAAAATCATTGAAGATACCCAAGAGTATGAACCAAGCATGTTTTTCACTGCTGGTTCATGGTTTGGGGAGCATTGGGAAGAGTTTAAAAGCGGCTTAGGAATTGAAAATATTCCAGATTGGGTATTAATCCTTGTTGTAGTTATTTTAATTGTCGGTGGAGCCGTGATTGTGCTTAAACTCTTCTAAATTACTTTTTTAAATTCTTTAACTTATATTGGAGGTGTTTATATGGCAAAAACTAATTGGAATATGTGGTCAGTGAAAATGATAGCCACATCTCTTGGTGCTGGTGCAATATTCTGGTATGCGGGTCAGCATTCAGTGGCGTTTAATGAAATTATCTCAACCTTTGCGAGTGTGCCTTTGCTGATAATTCTTCTTGTTGAAGGTATTGATAAATTCGTAGATATGAAAGATGTTTTGACATCATTATATCAACAGAGTAGTGGAGCAACAGGATATGCATTAGTATTTGCGGGAGCTCTGCTTGGGTTTGCAGGTATTGTATGGGCATTAGCAGGAACACTGACGCTTAATGTTGGGTCAATGAGTCCTGCAATCATAGTAGTTGCAGGTATGCTCTCTTTATATATTCTTGCACCTGAGACCGGAGACGATGAACTTATTTTATATTTATGGTTGGGAGCTACGATTGCAACAGTGGCAAAATATTTAAACTTAATTCCAACAATCCCCGGATTAACTCAATAGGTGATTAGATGTGATTCAACAAATAATTGCAGTAATACTTGCATCAATAATAACTATTGCATACTCTACTCAATTTACCACAATAGGTAATTTAATAGGGTTTTCGGGAGTATTAGCATGGGCAGTTCCTACACTACTTGTTCTGTTATGTGTTTGGAAACTTGCTTCAAGAGATTGGGGGCTTGGAGATGCGATAGCAGTGATAATTCTCGCAATACTTTCTATGTTATATTTCACACAAAGTATTGACAAAATAATTCTGGAAACCTCAAAAATTTTATTGGGGATTGGAACAGGGGTGGTAATTGGATACTTGGCAAAAGGTGATGATTGATGGCAATAGATACTGCAACAATTATGACAACAATTATGAGTTTTGTTAAATCACACTGGTTAGAATTGTTAATTGTATTAGGAATTGCGTGGGTAGTGAAAAACTGGCAAATAATTCTAATCGGCGTGATTGCAGTAGTAGCTTTTAGTCACTATGGCTATGACCTGAGCTCACTCGCAGACATGATTATGTCATACATTACTGGGAGCTCCGGCGGACTTCCATTTAATTTAGATATTTTTCTTAACGAGTCTGTAAATCAGACATTGATTACAAATATTACAGGTGGTTAAATGGCAAAAACAGTTGGAAAAATAAAAAAGCAGAAAGGAAAATTCTACTATGTGGATAAAGACGGAAATGTGGTAGAATCTGATAGGTCTGAAATGTTAAAGAAAAGAAAATCTAAAAAGAAGAGGTGATTAGATGGAGCGTAATATAACAATCGGGCTTGTAATAGCATTAGTTCTTACTTGTGTTGGAGCATTCTGGATGTCGGGCAATAGTGATGGAAGTGGTGGTTTATTGCTAGACTTCCTACAAAACAATACTGATAATACTAACACTACAACAGCAGATAACTCATCAATTAATGAAACAATCAATAATACTTTAACTGACAATTCAACATTAAATAACTCAACCAACTCCACAACTGTAAATATAAACTTCAGTGCATCTGCGGAATACAGCCCAGAAAACAATATAGTCTTAGTATCCGTATATGCTGATGAGAATATAACAGTAGATGAGCTCAACATATCATATATCTACTCTTACTGCCAATACATGCCAGATGACATACCTGAACCTGAACACATCAGTATGACTAATGTATCCCTGCCAACAGTTGTTGAAGTTCCTGTTCAGGACTATGCAACTGCTGTGAGTTACTCCCTAAACATACTCTTCGCTAATGGGACATATCGGATACCACAAGATGGAGAGTATGTTGTGAATATCACAACAGATGAAAACATCTAAGGAGGTATTATGAAACGGATTCTTTTCTTCTCTTTTTTGATTATTTTTTTAATTTCATTTATTATTTTAAATGTCCAGAAATCTGATGAGGATATTATCGAAGAAAAACTTTTGGAAATGGGCTATCCTTCGCATGGATACATTATTGAAAATAAAACAATTCGTTATCCTGATGGTTCTTTTACAATTCTATCAACTCCACCTAAAATGCATAAAATCGGTGGGGTTCAGGCATTAAATCTGGCACGAAAGTATCTTGATGAGAAATACAACAAGATGTTGGATGAACAAAATTATCATATTGATGTTGAGCCCGGTAGTATTGAAGAATTTAGAAAAGATGGAAACTATTGGAGGTTCAAAATGAGATTTGGAAAAAAAGGAACAAAAGGAGATTTTATGGGGTATGTAATGGTAGATAGAAAAACAGGGCATGTTAAAATCAAAGGATTATTCGGTTGAGGTGATTGCATTGTGTTAAAGCGATTAGTTTTATTATTAATAATAATAATTGTAGTCCCGGTGGTAAGTGCAGAAAATAAAAATATAACATTGGAGGTTCAAACAGGAGAACAAAAAGTGGTATGGAGTAATGATACACTTGAAGTCCATGGAAACAAAACAATCATGGCATACGATGGCAACATGGTGAGTTCATATAATGCATACATCAATGAATTAAAACAAAATATCTCAAAACTACAAAATGAACTCGATAATAAGAACAAACTACTTGCTGAATACATCACATACAAAAAGAAAAACATTGAACTGCAACAAAACATTTCTAAACTAAATAATCAAATCACAACATTAAAAGCAGAAAATGAATTGCTCAAACAACACAATGAACAGTATAAAGATTTAATTACAGATTTAATGAACAAACAATCAAACGATACTAAGAGCTCATATATTGAATCATATCAAAATGCTAAAAAAGATATGTCCAACTTTAAAACAGCAATTATCATCAGTATAATATCATGCATATTGCTTGGAATTATGATGATTATATATCGAAAGAAGTATCTCTATCCCATCTAGCTAACACAGGCAGAACTTCAACTTTTTTTATTTTTTTATTTTTTTACCATTACACAAAATTGAATATTTTTTTTATTCAAATAAAAACCATTCGATGACATTTAAACCATTATACCTACAATCCTTTATTATTTTAATATTTTACAATTATGCAAAACCCGTATTTTAAGGGTTAAATGGTGGAAAAATGAATATACCAATATATCTCGGAAGGGGCAGGTCCCTGTATGGTCGAGCAAAAGGAAACAAAACAAAAAGAACAATTGAAATGAAAACGGAAGAAGCAAATCATATGTTATTCCTTGGAGGCTCAGGATTTGGAAAAACTACAATTATGAGGTCATTGGTTGAAGAAATATGGTCGGCATATCGTGAAAGTAGGATAGCTCCAATTATGTTTGTTTTTGAAAGAAAAATAGATGTCTCCAAGGCTGAAAAGATACGAGAAATATACTATACGGAAACAAGAAAATATTCATTACCTCAATTAAATAAAAAATACGGGGAAAATACATGGAAATATATAAAACAATATGTTGAATTGATGAATAAATACCCTAATCAATATGGTAGCCCCGGTGATTTTGCAATGGGGATGCCAAACATATTGGGGAAATACACAATGATGACGAGTAACACTACAATGCTGGGGTATTTTGGATTAATACCTTTTGCATATCCTGTAAATAGATATGTGTTTAGACCAAGGCGAGATTTAAAATATATCAAAATAGACAATGGATGGAAAACAGAAGTAATAGATGCTAAAATCAAATATAATAGTATTGATTTTCAATTTATTGAAAAATTAACACATGTGGGGAGTGGTGCTTTACATGGGGAACGATTAAGAAAATTATGGGATATTGAAAAAATAAGAGACCCAGAAAAAGTTTTGGAAAAAGCCTTAAAGTTAGAAACCTCGGAAGAAAATCCTTCACGGACATACATGAGAATTGAAGAAACGATAGATAGATTACAAAAAGATAAATTGTTTTCAAAAGATGAAACTTTTTTTAAATATATCTCAAATAATAGAATAAATGTAATCGACTTCTCTCAAAACTCAGATTTAACCACAGAAGAAGAAAATCTTATTTTTAAAATGATTGTAGATAGTGCAGTTAATACTGCATTTAAATTAAAAATTCCTATATTTTTTGTAGTAGATGAGATTCAACATTTTGCCAATAATCCTGTTGGATTGTCTGCAATAAACAAAATATATAGGGAAGGCAGGAGTATGGGAATTAACCTTATAGGTGCCACCCAATACATGGCAGGATTAAATAAATCACTTATTGAGGGATGCACACATATCGGCATTGTTGGAAAAATAGCAAGTCCTGATGATTTAAAAATGTTAAAAAAAATGATTCCAGGAGTTGATGAAGATGATATTGGAATGGATGAAACATACTCTATTGATGAATACCATAAACAAAAGCGACAAAATAAATTTAAGGGATATTTTGCACATGATAAGCAATTCATTGAACGGATAACATATCGACATCCTCAATCATTGTAGGTGATAATATGTTTAATATATTTAAGAAAAAGAAAATTGAAAAAAATGAGGAGGATGGCACTCAGGAAGAACAAAATAATGACAATCCAAAACCAAAAAAAATTTCATTTAAAGAGCCTGATGAAGAAAAACAGGCAATGCAATCATTAACCCCATATAAGACACATCAAAAATTAGTAATATGGAACAGTGGGAAGGGGGAGAGGATATGGGGATATCCTGTTGCATTAATTCCTAATAAAAATCATACCTACACATTATTGTATAGGAGAAGAGCTCCCGACTTCATAGATGAAATAGCATCTACCTTAAAAGCCATGATATTTGGAAAAAAGGAACAGTATCGGGTAGTGCATATTCCAGAAGGTGCAGTGGATGTATCTGATGAGATTATAACAATATATGCCCATAGCTTTTCAATTATCAATAATTACACTGATGAAGCCCTACCATTCGAACAGGGAGACCCAAGGAAAAGGGAGTTGTATATAATTGCATTAAAACAAATGGAAATGTATAAAACAGCTCTTGAAAAGTTGGGGGTAGAATTACCTAATGTAATTGATGCATCTTTAAAGATGAACCCTACTATGAGGGCATATCAGGGAAAGGAAACACAATCAGATAGAAAAAAAGGCAATAAATCAAAAGAGTTTTCAGGTATGGAAATGGGATTCAGTTTTGACAGATTTGTAAATGAATTAAAAGGTGATGGTGATGAGTGAGGAAGAAGATATTTTTGGAGGAGTAGATATGGGAGCTCCCACACCTACCGCCGAAGTGATTAATACAGAAGAATTTAAGGATGATATCCCTGCAACATCCGATGAAGTGGAGGAAGAACCTGTGAAAAGAGGGAGACCTAAAAAAGAGGAAGAGTTTGATAGTGAATTATATACAAAATTAATGTATCGAGTAATAAAAAGAATTGAAAAAATTAATAACATAACCTTCCGATCAGAAATTAAAGATTTATGTAGTGAAATAGGGCATGATTTAGAATTAATACATCACACAGTTAAACGGTGAGAATATGAGCGAGGAAGTAGGCATAATAGAAACAAAGTCAGGAGTGGTAGTCGTAAAAATACATCAAATCTCATGGGAAGACTTTGGGGCATTATCGGCAATGGTGCATAATTACATAGGCGATAGAGAAGAAGAAGGAAAAAATGTAACATTAGAAGACATATGCAACATTGAAGGAATTACGGCTGAGCTTGTAAAAGTAATATTAAAAAAATTAGCTGAAGATGGAGAGATATACACAGACTATGCAGGACATATAAAGATATTATAGGGAGCTCCCAATTTTTTTACTCCCAATTTTTCATAATTAAGAGTATCAAAAACGGGTAATTATGAGATAATATAAATCAATTAATTATTTAATTATTTTTTTATAAT
>OFAY01000129.1_pt1 | contig 10682 bp, 13 predicted proteins | sample 1520371 | NCBI WGS metagenome assembly OFAY01 (sample SAMEA3696446, study PRJEB22514) | metagenome | biome: water; feature: marine; material: hydrothermal vent | place: Pacific Ocean | collected 2014-08-12 | depth 1521 m | reverse complement strand
AATAGACTAATAAAAACGATAAGATTAGTTTCCGGTAAGATATAGTCGCACTGCTCATGAAAATACCTCTATAGGTCTTCCCCTGCATCATCGGGCAACCACAGGGGGGTGTCCCTACATTTTAAAGCTTTTCAAACGGTTACACGCATCTTCAATTATGCTATCTTCTTTAGCAAAACAAAATCTGGCCAGATTCTCACCCCGATCATCATGATAAAAGGCCTGCCCCGGAACACAGGCAATACCTGTCTTTTCTAACAAATACATGGCCTTTTCCTTGCTTGTATTGCCAGGCAAACGTGAAATATCTGCCAGAACATAATACGCGCCTTCTGGAATGGATGGAGTAAGACCTGCTTCTCCCAGTGCATCACACAACATATTACGCTTCACTGTGTAACTTTGTACAATTTGATGATAATAATTTTCGTCCAGCTCTAAAAGCCCTCTGGCAGCGCCCATCTGTAGAGGTGCTGGCGCACAAACATAGATTAGATCATTGAAATAGCCTATGGTCTTAGCCCATTTTGCATCACAAATACAATAACCAATTCTCCAGCCTGTTACGCTAAAACACTTGGACACACCAGAAATGGTAATTGTCCTCTCTCTCATCCCTTCAAGAGTCGCGGGAGCAATATGCTTTAAGCCATCATAGGTAAAATGCTCATAAATTTCATCCGTAAAAACAAATAAGTCGTATTCTTCCGCAAAGCGGGCAATGAGTAGAAGTTCTTCAGAACTAAACACCTTGCCGCTGGGGTTGGCAGGCGTATTAATCATGATACCCCTTGTCTTTTCAGTTACCACTGCTTCCAGCTCAGCCAGAGAAAAAGACCAATCAGGCTCATGCAAAGAAACATAAACAGGCACAGCACCCGTAGCAATTAATGTGCTGACATGATAACCATAATATGGCTCAAATAAAATAACCTCATCCCCGGGATTAAGCAGGGCAAGACAGGCACAATAAAACGCGCCAGTGGTGCCAGCGCTTACAACAACCTCCCTTTCCGGATCAACATCCATACCGGTGAATCTCTTCTGTTTGCTGGCTATGGCCTGACGCAGGTCATCCAGGCCATCATAACGGGTATAAACATTTACGCCATCATCAATGGCCTGTTTCGCCCCCATTCTGACAACAGCGGGCACTTCCAGATCACAAACTCCCTGGGAAAGATTAATCCCTCCCAGTCTGTCACATTCAATGGACATATTCCGGATCTCTGATTGAGCCACCCACTCATGGCGATAACTTAAACTCAATTTACTTGCCATAAAAAGACCTCACTACTTTGATCACGTATTCCACTTCTTCATCACTTATTTCAACATTCATAGGCAAAGAGCAAACTTCTCTGCTCAAAGCCTCGGTTTCAGGAAAACCCCGATCAATCAAGTTCAATGCCTCGTGCTTATAATATGGTTTTCGGAATTGAATAAGCACTTCAATACCATTTTTCTTTAAATAATCAGAAAATTCATCTCCCTGTCTGGAACGAACTACATAATTTTGATAAACATGATCCCGCCTGGGATCGTCATAATGAGGCAACATAAGGTCGGGCAAATCAGACAGGCCATCATGGTACATTTTAGCTACGGCCTGGCGCCTGACTATCCAATCGGGCAGATGACGAAGTTTAATATCCAGAAAAGCGGCCTGCAGATTATCCAGCAGACAGGTAAAGCCATGTCCATGATACTCGCCCGTATCCCTGTCCTCGCCGTTAAAACGCATCCTTCTTGCAAAAAGAGCCACATCTGGATCATTGGTGGTAATTGCCCCGCCATCTCCATAACCGCCTAAAATCTTGAAGGGATAAAAACTCCAGCACCCGGTAAGCCCCCAGGAACCAGCCCTTTTGCCATTCATGGACGCGCCCAGACTCTGACAGGCATCTTCCACAACCACCAGATTGTACTTCTCAGCAATTTCCATCACCCTGACCATATCTGCCATATAACCATTTAAATGCACAGGCATAATAGCCCGTGTTCGTTCTGTAATGGCTTCTTCAATTTTATCCACATCAATATTAAAATCCCTGCCCACATCCACAAGAACAGGTGTTGCGCCCACATTGACTACGGCTGAACAGGAAGCCACAAAAGTATGAGCAGGAACAATCACTTCATCACCCGGGCCTATTCCAGCGGCACGCAATGAAAGGTGCAGGGCATCATAGCCGCTGTTTACTCCCACTGCATATTTTGTACCTACAAATTTAGCCAGATTTTCTTCAAACTGTCTTAAATCCTGACGATCAATATAATCACCGCGTTCCATAACACTAAAATAAGCAGCATCAATTTCATCTTTAATCATGTGATAATTGCGCACAGGATCAACAAATTTTACTTTATAAGACATTTATTCCTCCTTTTATGAGTCGCCTGCAAAAAGTCGAAACTCACAAATTACAGCTTGCGGGGACAGGCGAACGCCTAATGATTTCAAATGGTTACAACCATCACAACGCTCGTTCGCCTGTCCCCAACATATTTACTTTTTGCAGGCGACTTTTTATATCAATACATTATATCTTTTCAGCAACGACAAAAATAACTTTATGACGCTTATCTATTGTATTTGCGTTTATTTTTTCAGGAAGAAAACAGTTATCACTCCAGGTTAGTTCATGAGGCATACTCACCAATTTTCCAAAAACAATTCTTTTAAACAACTTCTTTCCTGCCATAGTCTTAGGCATAAGGTTAAACTTTACCATCATCCTTTTAACAAAAGACAATGCCTTTTGCTTTATACTTTTGTAATCAACAGGACAATCTCCAAAGCACTGAATTTGAAATTTTTGAGACTCTAACAGTTCTTTAAATTCTATAGGAGAAAAATAAAAATAACTATGCGGGCTGGGGTTAAAGTCTGGCAGGTCTTTGTTAGCAGTACAAAGTATTAATTTGCCTTTTTGACGCAATAACCTATTACACTCCTGAACAAAAATGTCAGGATTTTTAAAATAATAAATAGCTTCATAACAAATTATAACATCAAAAGAATTATTCTTAAAAGGTAAAAAATGGGCATCAAAACGCAAAAAAGGGACCCGATGGCCATAATGACTGAAAGCCGTCAGAATAAGAGATGAGCAATAATCTCCGGCAACAATCTTTTTAGAGACCTTTTGTAAAATCCCAAGTCCCGGTCCTGTTCCGCAAGCTACCTCCAGAACATCTTTATCCTTGCAATACTGGCTTGCAAAATAATATCTTGTTTGCAGCCGCAAAAGCTGCTCTCTGGAAATTTCATCGCCAGCAGTTTCTGTCACCTGTGAATAATCAACACTCATTTTAAAACTCTACTGCAGTTTTTTAAACCAATTACGCTACTTCTCTTTAAAGGGATTTACTATTTTCAATCTTCCATTAATTATCTGCCCATCATGCAAATCTTCTGTATATAATATTGAGCAGCCAGTTCTTAAAGCTGCTACAACAATAAGACTATCCCAATATGAGTACTTATATCTAATACTTATTTCCATTGCCTCTAATACAAGCGATTTGTCAATTTCTATTACCTCAAAATTCATAGCTAAATCTGAAATTATCTCCCTTGCTTCTTTCTTTGTTCGCATAATTTTTCTTATAAGGACATTAAAAAATTCTCCCAATACTTGGGCACTGAGTACTATATCTATAAAATACTCCTCTATAATATTTCTTACTATATTTCCCTTATCTCTATCAGAGTATAAATACACCCATAAATTTGAATCGAGAAAAATTTTACCTTTCATGCAACTCTTCCCTATCAAATTTATAGTCTTCAGGAAGAACAAAGGCGTGCCTTCTTACTGATTCAAAAAATAACCTTTTTCTTAACTCCTTGCTTTCTCTGCCATATTTAACAAGCAAATAATTATAAAAATTCTTCAATTCCTTCCTTGCCTCTTCTGGCAACACGTCAAGATCAATCCTTTCAATCTTTTCTCTTGTACTCTGCATATCATAACCCTTCCTTTCTTTTAAATTTGCTGTTACTTGGGTCCTTGAGACCAATTTTTGTTTTTGAGCGCCTGGCCTGGAAATAGCGTCAAGTACTTTCGGGCACAGACTTTTCCGAAACGCAACAATTTAGTGACAATGACAGTGGGCAGTGACAGGTTAACAAAAATAATCCTACAACCAAAAACTAGAAACTAAAAAGGGCCAAAATTTTATGCACAATATCTTTAGCTTTGATATAGTACTCCTCCTCCAGAACCCTGCTGGCAGGAGCAGGCACGTCAGGCAGACAGACCCTGCAAATGGGAGCTTTCAACTCTAAAGCCAGCGGACTCTCACCCACACAGGCCGCAATTTCAGCAGCAAAACCACATGTCTTCCATGCCCCGTCAACTACAACCAATCTTCCGGTTTTTTTAACTGAACGCAAAATCAGTTCTTTATCAAAAGGTTTTAAAGAACGTAAATCTATAAGCTCAACATCAATGGACTGCAAAGCAAGTTCCTCAGCAGCCTTTTTTGCCTCTTCCATCATATATGACCAGGAAACCAGTGTTACATCTTTGCCCTCCCTTTTTACCACGCCTTTGCCAATAGGAACAATGTATGGGTCTTCCGGTACAGCTTCTTTACAGCCATATAACCATCTATCATCAATAAAAACAACTGGATTGTCATCCTGGATAGCTGCAAGCATTAAGCCTTTGGCATCATACGGGGTTGACGGCATAACCACTTTCAGGCCAGGCACATGCGCCAGCATTGCCTGCAATGCCTGGGAATGTTGAGCTGCCTGTTCTCCTCCACGGTTGATAATCCCCCAAAAAACTACAGGGACAGACAATGTTCCCCCAAACATATAATACCAGTTGGCCGCCTCATTAATGATGGGATCAAACGCGTAAAACATAAAATCCATTCTGGGATGAACCACAACCGGCCTCATACCGGCCAGGGCAGCGCCCACTGCCGCGCCAGTAATGGCATTCTCAGAAACAGGAGTATCAATCACGCGCTTTTCACCAAACCTGTCAATCAGTCCCCGCGTTGTATTGCCAACGTACCAGGGACTTTTCACGCCCTGACCAATAACAAAGACTTTCTCATCCAGCGCCATTGCATTGTGCAGGGCATCATTGATGGCCAGACTAAATGAAAGTTCCCGCTTATTTGAACACATAGCTATTTATTCCTTATGTATTGATTATTGGTGTATTGGTTAGATGATTTTACTTACAACATATTTTCATGATTTTTTTAATTACCTCTTCCTTGTATATCCTCAATAGAATAGATTAATGTAGTAGCAACTTAAATCGCTACAGCTTCCAGTAAATCATCTTTCTCTGATAAATCTCCCTTACTCTTCCTTTTAGAAAATGAAAGAATCTCTATGGCAACAATACGATTACTTTCATCATAATCAAGCACTACTCCTACATCTTCTAAATATTCACTCTCAGCAACTTTACTTTCAGAAAACCTTATTTCCAGCAAATCCCCTTCTTTATCATACTTAAAACTAATCATCTCTGCCTTCGCTCCCTTTTTTTAATCTTCTGTCGTAAAAAGCACTGATCACCAATAAAGTGTTTTCATCTTTCCTCTTAGCTATTACCCTTAAAAATTTATCATCTACTTTTTTAATGTAATGAACTATCGAGGAGTCAAATCTATCAGACTCAATTATATCATAATTTTTAACTGCCTTTTTTACACTTTCAACAATCAAGTTTCTCTCCTTCAATCTAAGTTTAGCATGTTTAGTAAATTCTACAACCATTATTCTCTCTGTGGACATATTTATAACTCAACTTTCGGAGTTCCGAAAGTTGAGAAATTCGAAATTCGAATATCGAAATCCGAAACAAATTCGAATTTTTTAATGTTCAAATGACCAAAACACGGTTGATTTAGACGATTTTCTGGCGATTTAAGCCAATGCGGATCGTTTCCTGAAAACTGAATATACTGACAATTCGACTCTATAACTGATTGAAAATATTGAACAATTTTTCAACTCAGAAAGTTGAGTTATTTTATATTTTACATTACATTTTCTGGCGATTACGTCAATAAGTCGGCTTGAGTGCCTCGCGAAAATCCTGTCCATCAGCCCACATCTTTACCGGTCGCGCCATGTCTAAGGCCAGAGTTTTCATGATGACATAGAGGGGAGATTCTGGCATCCAGGTTTTTCTCTTAAAGAGAACAAAATCCATATCTGGCCTGTTGTCTATCCGGCCAGCATGATCCATAGACCAGATTAGTTTGTCGGAAAAAACCGAGTAAATATTCACCTGTATCGCAAGGCTTGATGATCCTTGTGAGCCTCCGTCCAGAAGATATTTTATCTGGCCCAGGATATAAAGATCAGCTTTTTTCTGGTAAGCATATTTTCTGGCTTTTATTTTACCAGGATAGCTGAATTTATTTTCATAGACCATTGATGGGAAAACTTTTTGTCCCAACCATATTTGCCAGAAAAGATGACCAAGTCTCTCTCCAATGATTTTTGGATTCTCAATTTGTGCGCGAACATAAAAAGGAAAAAAAACAGCCTTTTTCGGTTGATTGGGTGGTTGGGCTGGAGCGAGTGGCATTACATAAATGGGAGCAGTGTATCTTTCCACAACAGGACTTTGATAGAAGGTCAGACAATTCAGTGAGGGTTCAAAGTCTTGCTCAATCTTTGATTCAAGTTGAGTGCAGCCAGACAAAAAAATGGTCATGAGGATCAAGATAAAAGTTAAAAATCTGTACATGGCAATTCTCCTACAACAAGTTATGTTCCCAGTTCCACAGTCCAGGACGTTTTTTTAGTTTAATTTTGGGTGGGACAGGTTCATGAATATAAACAAACATAGAGAAACCTGCCCTGGACAATGTTTTTTTGTGCTCTGATAAATCTATTTCCCAGTTAGGGAAGAGATAATAGTTTTGATCATAGATTGTTGCCCAGGCTGTTTCCTGTTTAGGACTTAGAAAAGGTTCCCTGATTTTAAGGTCATCTGAAAATGTGCGCGCAATACACAGGGGCCAGAGACCTTTCAGCACTATGCCCAGAGGCAGAGCACTATGCTCAGGGATGGTCAAAAAACTGTTTTTGTCAAGTTCAGGAGTCAGGATTGCGCCGGCAAAGCCCAGTTGTTTTAACGTCTGAATGGTCAGGCTATTACTGATATTACAAAATGGCCCGGCCCACAAGTTGAGTTTTTTGTTTTTCGGGAACAAGCCCATTTGCCAGATACTGTTTAAGATAAAATTTCTGGCTCTTTTTTTAACCAGATGTTCAATAAGTTGTTGCCAGGCCTTTTCTTCAGCAGGCCAGATAACCGGAGGCAGGACAAACCATTCGCTTATGCTGTTTGTTATGGCCCTGAACTGCACGTGTTTTTTTAAGTCCAGACTTAGCCAGCAGCCAGAGGAGTGGGAGGGATGGGGGAACCGGGAGTTTTTTGCATTAGCCTTAACTGGTTGGCGAAAAAGATTCAGGTCCAGAAAAGCAGTCTCATGTTTGCCCTTTGGTTTTCCTGTCGAGCACATTTTAAAAGGTGGTTGATTGGAGTGAGGAATATGAAGCTTAAAGTCAGAAGAAAGTATTTTAGTTCCCAGTGTACCCGCTTCTCCGTGTCTCAGTTTCTTCTTCAGGGCTTTGATTTTAGAGGTTAGTTCTGGCTCCTGTCGGTCTATAAGAAAAATAGGAGCGTTTTTTGCCACCCTTTTTGAAAGGTGAAACTTTCCTCTTTTTGGTATTTTTTTTCTGATTTTGACCAGACAATGCCCCTTTTCATCCTCAAACCCGACCCTTAAAAGATCACCCGGAATAAGTTCCTCTCTGGTTGTAAAAAAAGGGTTGTTATCAGGGCCCTGAACCTTGCCAATCAATTTTCCTGATCCGTTCATGTGTTTAGGGGTTATTGGGTTATAAGGGCGCTGAGGCAGAAAATAGTAATGGGTGGTTTTTCTTCCTAAGGCCTGGTCAAGAAGTTCAAGGGCCATTTTTTTCATTTGTGAATCTTTAGTAACGGCCTGGTCGCGTAGAATTTGATAGGCACGCACGGTATAATAGACGTAATGAGGTCCTTTCTTGCGACCCTCGATTTTCCATGCCCTGATGCGCGGTATGGACAATAGGGGTTTGGTCAGGACATCCAGGCTCAAGTCCAGACAGGAAAAGAATCGTTGTTTTATTCCCTTGTAGGTATAAAGCCGCCGGCAAGGCTGCACGCACCTGCCCCTTAGCCCGCTTTTACCTCCCAGAAAACTACTCCAATAACACCGGCCAGAAACAGCATAACAAAGCGCACCATGAACAAAAAGCTCCAGGTCTATGGGTGAATCATTTGCCAGAGCTTTAATTTCATCAATGTTTAACTCTCTGGGCAATACAACCCTTGATATTCCAAGGTGTTTGGCCAGGGAGAGGCCAGATTTTAGACATAGGTGACTTAATGTGGATAGGTGTATTTCTCCTCTATAATCTACTTGCCGGGCCAGGTTAAGAAGACTTAAGTCAGAGATAATTAAAGCATCAGGATGGACATACTTATTCAGGCGATCCAGAAGGCGACCAGCGCTTTGCAACTCATGTTCCTTAACCAGCGTGTTCAAGGCCACATACACTTTAATGCCTCTGGCATGAGCCAGCTCAGTGAGCCGCGCAAGCTGGGTGATGGAGAAATTTTCAGCTTCCATGCGTGCTGAAAAGCGTTTTAATCCGCAATAAATGGCATCAGCTTGGGCTGCTATGGCCGCCAGAAAGGATGTTTCATTACCTGCTGGAGCCATAATTTCTGGCAGCGTGTTATTGGTTGATGGTTGATTGTTGATGGTTGGATTATCTGAATTTGTCATGATTTCGTAGATGTATTATTTTGATACAAAAAACAACGTACCTTATGGCTCTGCGAAATAGTGACCCAGGATGGTTTTTTGTGCATGCAAATGTCCATTTTTTGCGGACAACGAGTGTGAAAAGCGCAGCCAGTGGGCGGATTAATTGGGGATGGAAGTTCTGTCCCTGGTATAATCCTGTCTGGTTTGTTTTCCGGGTCAGGAATGGGGATAGCCTTGATCAGAGCCTGCGTATAAGGATGTTTGGGAGAAGACAATTCATTTCTGCTGGTTATTTCTATCAGTTCTCCAAGATACATGACAGCAATGCGCTGGCAAAGATATTTGACCACTGCCAGATCATGGGAAATAAACAGATATGTAAGATTGGCTTCTTCTTGCAATTTTTTTAATAGTTCAAGTATCTGGGCTTGCACTGATACATCCAGGGCAGAAACCGCTTCATCGCAGACAATCAATCTGGGGCTTAAACTTATGGCCCTGGCTATGGCTACTCTTTGTCGTTGTCCCCCGCTGAACTCATGGGGATAGCGGTTTAAATGTTCAGGAGAAAGTCCTACCTGATTTGCAAGTTCCAGCACACGGTTGTGGATCTGCTTTCTGGTTCTTCCGCCAGCAGAAAGGTTTATTTTTAAAGGTTCTGCAATAATATCTTTTATTTTTTGCCGGGGATTTAATGATGAAAAGGGATCCTGGAAAATCATCTGCATATCTTGAGGAGAAAATTTTCTGGGCCAGGAAAGCTTCCGTCCCTGCCAGAAGATCTGTCCGTTTGTTGGTTTTTCAAGACCGCAAATGATTTTGCCCAGAGTAGATTTGCCACAACCTGATTCGCCAACAAGACCAATAGTCTCTCCAGGATAGATATCCAGATTAATGTCCTTGACTGCCTTTAACTCTAACTTTTTTTTGTTAAAAAGGCCTTTTTTTATAGTGTATGTTTTGCAGATGTTTCTAAGGGATAGCAAGGCAATTGGCTCAGACATTGAAGTCATAGTGGTCATTTTTTCTCTAAAATTTCTTTAACTACTTTGATTAATACTGGCAAATCTTCTTTGATTACCTGCCATACGATTTCCAGGTCAACTCCGAAGTATTCGTGTATCAAAAGATTTCTGAAATCTTTTATGTCTTGCCACTCAACTTCCGGGTATTTTATTTTTATCTCTTCAGGTAGTTTAGCAACTGCTTCGCCAATTATTTCAAATTCTCTGATAACAGCCTGATATGTTTTTCTATCATTAATAAAGTCTTCATATTCTATATCATAAACATATTCTTCTATACTCAAAGCAGAAGTTAATATATCTTTAAGATATAATTGATAATATCTATACATATATTCCATCCATTACTATCTGTTTTTTTACTTCATCCTTTAGTGTTTCTTTTATTCCAATATCTACTTTCAAGCTTAATTCCTTTTCAAGTAATCTTTTAAATCTCAAAAAATTGTGTAAATTTTTCTTTTCTTTAACCATCTCTATTGCAATATCAAGATCACTGGTTTCAGAAGCTGTTCCTTTTACATAACTTCCAAAGATAACAATATTTTTTACTCCAAACTCTGAGAAAAAAAATTGTTTTTTATTTTTTAAATATAAAGATATTTCGTTCAATTTTTTCATTTTTAATTTTTCTCCATCTTTATAAGTGATACAGCCAGCACTTAACTTTTCTTGTCAGAGAATATGAAAACAAGGCTCTTCGACGTTTAGTGTGGAATTTTAGATTAACTATAACGATACATGAAGTATTTCTCTGCTTATGTCTGAAATAGCCTTTTTGCCAGACAACCACCCGGGTTATCATGGCAATGCCATCTAATTTCATGGTTGATTTCATTTAATGTA
>OFAY01000126.1_pt1 | contig 10841 bp, 9 predicted proteins | sample 1520371 | NCBI WGS metagenome assembly OFAY01 (sample SAMEA3696446, study PRJEB22514) | metagenome | biome: water; feature: marine; material: hydrothermal vent | place: Pacific Ocean | collected 2014-08-12 | depth 1521 m | reverse complement strand
CAGTAATGGGCAGCCCCTGGAGGGCGGTTCTGGAGATGACGTGATAGACAGCGGGCCGGTCAGTGACCAGCATTCTGGGAATACGTGGCATATATGGATACCTCCCTGGCTTGATGTAGATAAAAAATTGGTAGCAAAGACCAGGAGAAGCGTCAAGAAATTTTCTCCTGTCCCAAAATAGACTTGATTTTTTATGGAGACGGCAATATTGGGTTTGTGGAGTTTGTAAAAGGAGATAGATATGGGTGCACAAGAATTGTCTAAAGGTTACGATCCCAGAGGTGTGGAAGAAAAATGGCTTAAGTTCTGGGAAGAAAAAAAGAGCTTTAGCCCTGATGCTAACAAAGTTAAAAAACCTTATTCCATAGTTATCCCTCCTCCCAATGTCACTGGAACCCTGCACATGGGCCATGCCCTGAATTTGACTCTGCAGGATATATTGTGCCGTTTTCACCGTCAGCTTGGTTATGATGTGCTCTGGGTGCCTGGCACAGACCATGCTGGCATTGCCACTCAGAACGTGGTGGAAAAGGCCCTGGCAAAAGAGGGTAAGACCAGACAGATGCTGGGACGAGAAAAGTTTATTAAACGGGTCTGGGAGTGGAAAGAGGAGTATGGCAATAAGATTTTAAATCAGATACGCCGTATTGGCGCTTCTGTAGATTGGTCAAGGCTTCGTTTTACCATGGACCAGGGGCTATCCAGGGCAGTGCGCGAAGTCTTTGTTCGCCTCTATGAAGAGGGTTTAATTTATCAGGGTGATTATATTATCAATTGGTGCCCTAGATGTCATACTGCCCTGGCAGACCTGGAGGTTGAACACGAGGAGGTCCTGGGCGCGCTTTATTATATTAAGTATCCCCTGGCAGGTGGCACGGACGCTAAGGGAGAGGTGATCGTGGCCACCACCAGGCCGGAGACCATGCTCGGCGACACTGCTGTGGCTGTGCATCCTGAAGATGAAAAATATAGTCACTTAGTTGGTCAGGAAGTCATCTTGCCCTTAGTGCAGAGAAAAATTCCCATTATTGCTGATAGCTATGTGGACAGAGAGTTTGGCACTGGTTGTCTCAAAGTGACCCCTGCCCATGATATGAATGACTTTGAACTGGGTAAGAAACATCAGTTGGACCTTATTCAGGTTATTGATGATGAGGGCAGGATGAATGAGCAGGCCGGGCCTGAGTTTGCTGGACTGGATAGGTTTGAGTGCAGGGAAAAGGTTGTTCAATTGCTTGAGGAACAGGGTTTTCTGGTCAAAAAAGAAGATTTGCGCCATAGTGTTGGACATTGTTATCGCTGCCATACCGTTATTGAACCTTATGTCTCCAAACAATGGTTTGTCAAAGTTGAGCCTCTGGCCAAAAAAGCAAGAGATGCTGTAGCAGATGGCAAGACAAAAATTTTCCCTGAGCATTGGACCAAAACCTATTTTGAGTGGCTGGATAATATAAAAGATTGGTGTATATCCCGACAGATCTGGTGGGGACACCGGATTCCAGCCTGGACATGTGAGTCCTGCGGCCATTTGATTGTGGCCAGGGAAGATCCGGCAGAGTGTCCCAAGTGTAAAAGCGTCCATTTAAGCCAGGAAGAAGATGTTCTGGACACCTGGTTTTCTTCTGCTTTGTGGCCATTTTCCACTCTGGGGTGGCCTGAAAAGACCCATGAACTGGAAAAGTTTTATCCAACTTCAGTTCTGGTCACAGGTTTTGATATTTTATTTTTCTGGGTAGCCCGCATGATGATGATGGGACTGCATTTTATGAAGGATGTCCCATTTCGCCATGTCTATATTCATGCTCTGGTTCGCGATGCCCAGGGACAGAAAATGAGTAAATCCAAGGGCAATGTTATTGATCCGCTGCTGATGATGGATAAATTTGGCACTGATGCCTTCAGGTTCACTCTGACTGCTTTTGCTGCCATGGGCCGGGACATCAAGATGAGTGAAGAGCGAATTGAAGGTTACCGCCACTTTATCAATAAGATCTGGAATGCTGCCAGATTTGCGCTGATGCACTTAGCGGAAGAGACAGAGGAAGAAAAAGTTGAGTTTGAACCAGCCAGGTTAAGTGGTTTAGCCCACCAATGGATTTTACATCGCTTAGAAGAAGTAAAATCAGAGGTTCGCAAGGCCCTTCTGGCTTACCAGTTTAATGATGCAGCCGGGACTTTATATCAATTTGTCTGGCATGAGTTTTGTGACTGGTACCTGGAGATGATCAAGCCAGAGCTTTATGGTGAGGATGAAGCAGTCAAAGCCGGGGCGCGGGCCTGTTTGAAACAGGTATTAATGGAGATTTTGATTCTTTTGCATCCTATTATCCCTTTTGTAACTCAGGAAGTATGGAGCTATATTCCGGGAGAGAAAAATCTTAATCTGGCTCAAGAAAGCTATCCTGAAACCAGGGCCGAGTGCTTGCAACCGGATATAGTAGAGAAGATGCAATTTCTACAGGATGTTGTAGTTAGTGTACGCAATATTCGCTCGGAGTTAGGCATTGCTCCAGCACAAAGGCTTAAACTTTATCTGCGAGCTGATGGAGATGATAGAGACTTTTTGCTTACTCAGAAAAATTTAATCATGCATCTGGCCAGGCTGGAAGTTCTGGAAATCGAGCCTGATTTAACTCCGCCGTCTGGTTCAGCTTCTAATGTGGTAAAGGGATATGAGCTTTATGTCCCGGTCAAAGACCTGGTGGATATAGAAAGTGAACTTGCAAGGCTTGATAAGGAATTGAAGAAAATTAATAAAGAACTGGAAATTGTCAGCCGCAAACTGGCCAATGAAGGCTTTGTAAACAAGGCTCCTGCGCATGTGGTGGACAAAGAAAAGCTTAAGCTGAAAGAATTTGAGGACAAGAAAATAAAGCTGGAAAAATTAAGAGAGCGGCTTGCTGATTTGAAGAATGGGTAGGGGCGCAAGATTTAGTGTCCTATTTAGTGTCCTATGATGCTCGCGTTAAGACGCAAAGACGCAAAGGGAAGATGGGAAGATAGGAACAGGGGGATAGCGAAGCGATGTCTAAAGTCTATTTACTAGGAGCAGGGCCTGGCGATCCCGGGCTTTTGACCGTCAAGGCCAAAAATATTCTGGAAAAGGCTGACGTTGTTGTTTACGATTACCTGGCTAACAAGGAGTTTTTAAAGTTTTGCCGCAAGGATGCAGAGATCATCTACGTGGGCAAGAAAGGCGGAGATCATACCCTGCCCCAGGATAAGATTAATGAATTGCTGATAGATAAGGCCAGCAAAGGCAAAATTGTGGCCAGGCTTAAAGGAGGAGACCCTTATGTTTTTGGCCGGGGTGCGGAAGAGGCAGAAGAACTTATTCAGGCTGGCCTTGATTTTGAAGTAGTTCCGGGCGTGACTTCGGCTGTGGCAGCGCCGGCCTATGCTGGCATTCCTCTTACACATAGAAGGTATGCTTCGTCAGTGTCGTTTATTACTGGTCATGAGGATCCTGATAAACCGGAGAGCGCGCACAACTGGCAGGCTTTAGCTACCGGAACAAGCACTCTGGTCTTTTTTATGGGCGTGAAAAATCTGGAATATATTAGCTCCAACCTTATCCAGGCTGGTATGCGTTCTGATATGCCGGCCAGCCTTATCCACTGGGGAACAACCTGTCGCCAGAGAACACTGGTTTCTACTATTGCTGAAATCCCTGAAGTTGCCAGAGCTAAGGGGTTCAGGCCACCATCGCTTCTGGTGGTGGGGGAAGTGGTGAAATTAAAAAACAGGCTGGATTGGTTTGAAAAGTTGCCTCTTCTGGGTAAGGGCGTGGTTGTTACCCGTGCCAGGGAACAGGCCAGCACCCTTGTAAGCAAGCTGGAAGAACTTGGCGCGTGCTGCTATGAGTTCCCAACCATAAAGATCAAACCGTTAGATGATTATTCTCATTTAAGACAGGCCATAACAGATCTGGATTTTTACCAGTGGATTATTTTTACTTCTGTTAATGGCGTTAAATTTTTCTGGCAGGAACTAAGAGGTATGGGCTATGATGCCCGTGCCCTGGGGCTTACACAGGTGGCAGCCATTGGCCCGGCAACAGCCTCTGCTTTGAGAGAAAGGGGAATTTTTGCTGACTTTATTCCCGATAAATACGTGGCGGAATCTGTGGTAGATGGACTTTTAAAATTGGGGATCAAGGGCAAAAAAGTGCTTATTCCCAGGGCTAAAAAAGCCAGAGAGGTACTACCAGAAGCTCTTCGCACTGCTGGAGCAGATGTAGATGTGTTACCTGTTTATGAAACTGTTTTAGCGCAATCTCTTGATGTTGATGCTCTGTTAGAGCAGTTCCAGAGTGGAAAAATTCATTATGTTACCTTTACCAGTTCTTCCACAGTGGATAATTTTTTTAGTATTCTGGATGCTGAAAAACTTAAACCTTATGTATTATCTGGTAATATAAAATTAGCCTGTATTGGTCCGATCACAGCGAAAACTTTACAAAAGTATGGTTTTGACCCACACATTCAGCCAGAAGAGTTTACTATAGATGGGTTGGTGAAAGCGATGGTTTAAAATTATTAAAGAGGAGATAGCATGGTAACTACAATGGTGCAAAAAAATGATCTTTTAAATTTAGTAAATAAGCTTTCTGATCGAGTAGCTATTGAAGATGTCATGGAAAAGTTATTGCTTTTAGCCAAAATTGAAAAAGGTTGTCAGGAAGCCGATGCTGGCAAAACAATTACGCATTCCGAAGCAGAAAGGCGTATGGCAAAATGGTTGAAATAAGATGGACAGAATAGGCACTAGATGACGTTGACAATATTGCAGAGTACATTGCCAGGGATTCATTGTATTACGCCCAATTATTTGTTCAAAAAATATTTCAGTCTGTTAGGCGTTTAACCACATTTCCAGAATCAGGAAGAAAAGTGCCTGAAATCGGGAGGAATGAGATACGAGAAATCATAGTCGGTAATTATCGCATTATTTATCGTTCTCAAAAACAAGTGATTGAAATTCTTACAGTTTATCATTCATCAAAATTGTTGAATAAAGATTTTATAGATAATTAGTTTATATCTTGCTGTTACTAAGGAGGCTTAATGTTACCCATAGCAGTCTTAATTTCAGGTAGTGGCTCCAATTTACAGTCCATAATAGACAGGATCGAACAAAATGTCCTTCATGCTGAAATCAAGGTGGTTATCAGTAATAAAGCTGAGGCCTATGGCCTGACCAGAGCAAAAAAGCATAATTTGCCCACGGAAGTTATTGAACATCAAAATTTTTCTTCCCGCGAGGAATTTGATCAGGCCATGGTGGATGTCATCAAAGCAGCCGGCGCAGAGGCAGTTATTCTGGCTGGGTTTATGCGCATCTTAACTCCTGTGTTTATTCAGGCCTTTCCCAATAAGATTTTAAATATTCACCCTGCTATTTTGCCCAGCTTTCCTGGCGTGCATGGCCAGGCTCAGGCGGCTGATTATGGGGTGCGCTTTTCCGGGTGCACAGTGCATTTTGTAGATGAAAAAATGGATCATGGCCCGATTATTATTCAGGCTGTTGTTCCGGCCTATACCAATGATGATGGTCAGAGCCTTGGTCAGCGTATCCTGAAGTGGGAGCATCGAATTTATCCCCAGGCCATTGAGTGGCTGGCCCAGGGAAGGCTTAAAATCGTGGGCAGAAAAGTGGAGGTGGAAAATTCGCCGGCTGTTTTTGTACAGGTTGACGAAAATGAACCAGCCCTTGTCAATCCAGGATTGGAAAGGGGGTTTTAAAACAGTGAACAGTGAACAGTGAACAGTGATCAGTGAACAGTGGGCAGTGAACAGTGGGTAGATATAAAGTGCTGTCTCTACATAATTAACACGCTGAAATTTTTATTTTTCTTTTTTCTTGTTTCTATTTAAGGTAAGGTTTATATTCCCTCTCCCATGGTAAGAGCAGTCACCTGCTCGTCCTTTAATCTAGAACTAAACATCAAACCAAACATTAAAATTCGCCATGTCAGCGGAAGATAGCACCCCTTTTTATAAATCTGTTCACCGTTCACTGTTCACTGTTCACTGTTCACTGTTCACGACCCTTGGGCCATGTTGCGCGGGTATGAACCGTTAAGTTTATGTGACTGGCCTGGAAAGGTGACAGCAGTTTTGTTTTTTGGCGGATGCAATCTGCGCTGTCCAACATGTCACAATGCCAGGCTGGCCTGGGAGCCGCAAAGTTTGCCTCCTCTGGATGCAGGGGAAGTTTTAAAAAAAATTGATCAGGATAAAACCTGGCTGGATGGACTGGTTATTACTGGTGGAGAGCCAACTATTTTGCCAGGGCTTGAACAGGTTTTAAACAGGTTAAAAAGTTTTAATCTGCCTCTTAAATTAGATACCAATGGTCTGCGGCCAGATGTAGTTAAATTGGTACTGGAAAAGGATCTGGCCCGGGTAATTGCTGTGGATGTTAAAGGCCCCTGGGATAAATATCCTCAGCTCACAGGCAATAAGGTTAGCTCACAAAAGGCACAGGAATGTTTAGAAGCTATTTTTGATATGGCAATCAAGTATCCACATTGTTTTATGTTTCGCTGCACAAAAGTACCTGATTTAACTGAAGATGATCTTCAGATTGTCCGATCATATCTTCCGCAGGGTTTTTCTTTAAAAGAACAAGCTTATATTGAACCCAACATATAGTAAGAACAAAGAAATTTTCTTTTTCTTGCAAATCTAAAAGATAATTATTATTATTTTCAATTTTAATTTAAAATTAAAAGGAGAAATATCCATGCCCAAACAAATTAAAAAACGGGATGGCCGTCTGGAGACCTGGTCCGTAGATAGGATTGCTCAGGCTATTTTTAAGGCCTTAAAAGCCAGCGGCATTAAAGATCCTCTTCTGGCCAAAAGGTTGGCCTTAAAGGTAGAGAACAAGTTAAAGGACATTGACATTCCTGAGCAAGAGCAGGTTCAGGACATGGTGGAATTGGTCCTTATGGAGTCCAGGCTGTATCAGGTAGCAAAAAAATATATTCTATACCGTGAAAAAAGACGGGAGATTCGCAGTCAGAAACAGGCTTTTTTAGATATCAAAGATACCATTGACAGCTATATGAACAAGTCTGATTGGCGGGTTAATGAAAATGCCAATATGGCCCATTCTTTTCAGGGGCTGATGCTGCATTTATCCGGCTCTGTTCAGGCCAGATATGCCCTGGAAAAATATCCAGAAGAGATTCGTCTGGCCCATGAGCATGGCTATTTTCATATTCATGATTTGTCTTTTGGGCTGGCTGGCTATTGTGCAGGTTGGAGTTTGCGTGATCTTCTCCTGGAAGGGTTTAATCTGGAAGGACGCTGTTCCTCAGGCCCTGCCAAACATTTTGATTCTGCCCTGGGACAGATGGTCAACTTTTTGGGCACCCTGCAAAATGAATGGGCTGGCGCCCAGGCCTTTAACAATGTGGATACCTATCTGGCCCCTTTTGTCCGGTATGATGGTCTTGATTACTATGAAGTTAAGCAGGCCATGCAAAAATTTGTTTTTAATTTAAACACTACGTCCAGATGGGGCGGGCAAAGCCCGTTTACCAATTTAACTTTCGATCTTGTGCCTCCCAAGCATATTGCCAAAGAAGCGGTGATCATTGGCGGTAAACTGCAAAATGAGACCTATGGTGAGTTTGCTCCAGAAATGGAGATGATTAACAGGGCATTTCTGGAGGTCATGCTGGAAGGGGATTATCATGGCCGTATCTTTTCCTTCCCCATCCCCACTTATAACGTAACACCTGAGTTCCCCTGGGAAAGTGAGGTTGGCGAACTGCTCCTCAAGCTTACAGCAAAATATGGCGTGCCTTATTTCCAGAATTTTATCAATTCAGATTTAAATCCCGAAGATGTGCGTTCCATGTGCTGCCGGTTGCAAATGGATTTAAGGGAGCTCAAAAAAAGAACAGGTGGTCTGTTTGGCGCTGGTGATCTGACCGGATCCATTGGTGTCGTTACCCTGAATCTGCCTAAACTGGCTTTTTTGGCTCAGGGAGAAGAGGACTTTTTGGACTTAATTACTGAATATGCTGAACTGGCCAGGGATTCTCTGGAATTTAAGCGCAAGCTTATAAGCGATAATATGGCTAAGGGTCTTTTCCCCTTTTCCAGAAGATATCTGAAAAATGGTTTAAAAGGACACTTTAGTACAATCGGCCTGGTTGGCGGGCACGAGGCCTGCATGAATCTTCTGGGCAAGGGGATTGAAACTGATGCAGGACTCAGGTTAATGGAGAGGGTACTTAATCATTTGCGCGATCTAACAGTAAAATTTCAGGAAGAAACAGGTAATCTCTATAATCTGGAAGCAACACCTGCAGAAGGGACAAGTTATCGACTGGCCAAGATTGATAAAGCTCTTTATAGCACCATTTACACATCAGGCAATGGTGTGCCCTATTATACCAATTCCACAATCTTGCCCGTGGATATTACAAGAGATGTATTTTTCGCCCTTGAGCATCAAAATAAACTTCAGCCCTTATATACTGGCGGCACGGTTTTCCATACCTTTTTAGGCGAGGCAGTAACAGACACTGATGCCTTAAGAAGTTTTATCCTCAAGGCCTTATCCAGGACTAAACTGCCTTATTTATCTATCACGCCGACATTTTCTATTTGTAAGGAACATGGTTATTTGCAAGGCGAACATTTCACCTGCCCGAAATGCGGCCTGGATACTGAAGTCTATACTCGCGTGGTAGGTTATTACAGGCCAGTTAATCTCTGGAATAAGGGTAAACAGGCTGAATACAGGGATCGGCAGGTATATGAGTTGACATTGTAGGTGGTTACCGGGCCTGTTGAAGTCGCCTGCAAAAAAAAGTTTACGAATTCAGGATTAATTTTGGAGATGAGCAGTATTATGAGATTGTCAGAAGATTATCAACGTCATATAAAGCAAATAACAAAACAGGTTTTTGGTGAAAAAAGCAGGGTTTTTCTTTTTGGTTCAAGAGTGAATGATACTGAGCTGGGTGGTGATATTGATTTATACATTATACCGCAAAAAAAAGGGAACATTTTTAAAGCAAGGATAGAATTTCTTGTAAAGTTGAAAAAGAGATTAGGAGATCAGAAAATAGATGTAGTTGTGGCAAAAGATGAGAATCGTGCAATAGAAAAAGAAGCTTTGATAACCGGAGTAGAGTTATGAATTACCAGAGGGACAAGTTAAAAAAGATGCTTCTGGAGTGTAAGAAACATTTAGATAGGCTTAAAAAGGCTCATCAAAAGATAAAGGCTCACTTTCCTCTGGCCCTGGACACCTATAAAGAATTAAGTGATGATACCGTTGCGTATCTGGATCAGTTTTTATTTAGGTTTTCAAAATTGCAGGATACGTTAAGTCAAAAGGTCTTTCCACTTCTTCTTATTAATTTAGGGGAAGAAATAAAAAGGATGCCGTTTATAGACAGGTTAAACAGACTTGAGGAACTGGGGTTTTTAAAAGCTGATGAATGGTTAGAGTTAAGGGAGATAAGAAATCTCCTTACGCATGAATATCCTCTGGAAGAGCAAAATATTATTGAGGATTTGAATGAAATAGTGAAGAGGTATATTAAATTAGAGGATATATTTAATGCGATTTATCGTTTTTGTGAAAAAAAACTTAACGAATCAACTATAATAAGAGTCGCCTGCAAAAAGTAAATATGTTGGGGACAGGCGAACAGCGATTATTACCCGTTCGCCTGTCCCGTCCCCGTGCGAATTTCGACTTTTTGCAGGCGACTCATAATAATCAAAGGAGGAAGTTTTGAATAAACGTAAAGCTCTTATTACCGGCATTACCGGTCAGGATGGCGCATATCTGGCTCAGTTTTTACTCCAGAAAGGATACGAGGTGCATGGGATTAAGAGGAGAGCATCACTTTTTAATACCGAAAGAATTGATCACCTTTATAGAGACCCCCACGAGGAAAATGTCAGATTTTATCTTCATTATGGCGACATGACGGACTCAACCAACCTGGTTCGCATTATCCAGGAGGTAGAACCTGATGAAATTTATAATCTTGCTGCCCAATCCCATGTTAAAGTTTCCTTTGAGACACCAGAATATACTGCCAATGCTGATGCTCTGGGGCCTCTCCGGATCCTGGAGGCAATCAGAATTCTGGGGCTGCATAAAAAGACAAAATTCTATCAGGCCTCAACTTCTGAACTTTTTGGTAAGGTACAGGAAGTTCCTCAAAAAGAGACCACTGCCTTTTACCCGAGAAGCCCTTATGCAGCGGCCAAATTGTATGCTTATTGGATTACGGTTAATTACAGGGAAGCCTATAATATCTTTGCCTGTAATGGTATTTTGTTTAATCATGAAAGCCCGATTCGAGGGGAAACTTTTGTTACGCGCAAAATTACCAGAGCTGCTGCCAGGATAAGGCTTGGCATTCAAAAGAAACTTTTTTTAGGAAATCTGGACGCTAAAAGGGATTGGGGTCATGCAATGGATTATGTGCAGGGGATGTGGCTGATCCTGCAACAGAATGACCCTGATGATTATGTCCTGGCCACGGGCGAAACCCATTCTGTCAGGGAATTTGTAGAGTTAGCTTTTAAGGAAATCGGGGTTGAAATAGAGTGGAAGGGGCAGGGAGTTGCTGAAAAAGGTGTGGTTAGCGCACTTAGTTCAGATGTTAATCTGAAAAAAGGTGATGTAGTAATAGAGATAGATCCTCGCTATTTCAGACCTACAGAAGTTGATATTCTTCTTGGCGATGCCTCTAAGGCCAGAAAACAACTGGGCTGGGAACCAAAACATACATTTGAAGAGTTAGTTAAAGAAATGGTACATGCTGATCTTGAACTGGCAAGAAAAGAAGTTTA
>OFAY01000125.1_pt1 | contig 10911 bp, 11 predicted proteins | sample 1520371 | NCBI WGS metagenome assembly OFAY01 (sample SAMEA3696446, study PRJEB22514) | metagenome | biome: water; feature: marine; material: hydrothermal vent | place: Pacific Ocean | collected 2014-08-12 | depth 1521 m | reverse complement strand
CGGCGGGTGGAATTTGGCGCAAACAACCGGCAACGCAATAAAAATTATGAATAAAGAAGAATTTTATAAATATTTAATAACTCCTCCTAAAATTGCTTCAACACTAAAAACAATTGTTGATGAATATCCTTATTTTCAGGCAGCAAGATTTATTTATCTTAAAATATTAAAAAATAATATTTGTGTTATGATAAAGTATCTTTACGAAATATAAAAACACTTAATAATTTCGATGGCACAAAACACAGCACCAACATTTTTTAGAATTGAGTAAAATTTTTCCCAACACTAAAAAAATAAAAAACAACCTTTATAATCTTGATTCATATCTTCGCATCATATAAAGTTTTTTTAAAATCTTTTTACGAGCATTGATTTTTGCTTTTTTCCGCTTTTCAGTTTTAGTTTCATAAAATCTTCTTGCTCTTGCTTCCGTAACAACAAGATTTCTATCAACTTGTTTTTTAAATCGTCGATAAGCAACATCAAAATTATCATCAGGTTTTAAAACAATACCTGGCAAAACAATTACCTCTTTTCTATTTTTTAAATCAATAATTATTTTATTTCAAAAACCTTAAATTTAATTTAAATATAAAAACTAATTTTAAAATGCACCTACTGTTTTAAGGGAAATAGCTGTAATTGCAAATTGATATAAAATTTGACTAACATCTTTCGCAATTTCGCGATATGAACTAATATCAAGTTTTGGAGGAATAATAATTGTATCGCCATTATTTAATTCAATATTATCTCCAAAAAGATAACTTGGTTCATATTTTTCAGCTTCACCATTTGCATGAATAACATAAATATTGTCTTCATTTGCTTTTTCAGTCAAACCTCCAGCTTTACTAATATAATCTTCAACTGTTAAACCAGATTTAAAAAGAAAAGAATTATTATTTAAAACTTCTCCTAAAACTGTAACAACTTCATTTTTGGTTGGAATAAAGATTTGATCTCCATCTTCAAGAATTGGATCTAAACTAATATCATTAAAATTAACAGAAATTCTTCCGATTGGTTCAAATTCTGACATTTCTTTAATTAAAGATTGAATAACTTGAATTAATTGCTGTTGAGCTTTTGCATCTTTGACATTTGGGTTTGTTAAAACTGTTGTTAAATCTCGTTTTAATCTTCTAACAGATTCTTTCAATCTCTTTTTTTGAAGCTCTTTAACAGAAACTCTTGAAAAAATAGCTCCATCTAAAAAAGCCGAATCAAGATAACCTCCTGCTCTTGTTAGGAGTTCAGAAAATTTTGTGCCTTTTTTAACAATATATTTTCCTGGAAACTTAACTTCACCTTTAATTTCGCAAGTTAAACTTTCATTCCATTTTGGGATTTTAAAAATATGGACTTTGTCAAATTCTTGAATTTTGAATTTATTTTTCATAGCATCTTTTAAAGATTGTTTTAAAATCTCATAAGTGCCTTCGCCATTAACAACTTTATATCTTACAACTTCAAATTTATCCAAATAAGCACTTTTTTTCAAACCTTTTGCCATTAAAATTAGTTTATTGATATCTGTATTTTCATCAATAACAAATTTGCCACCTTCAATAACTTCTCCAAAAATTGATGCCATTTGAACTTCTTCTCGTTCAAATTTATCAAAAAATTTAATATTATCAAAAGGTTGAATTGAAAAATTATTGTCTTTGGATATTTTTAGAAAAAATGTTTCTATTTTTTTGTTAATAAATCTTTGAATTTCCACCTCATCGGATAAAATTAAATTGTGCCTTGTTTCATTCTCGTCGATGAGGTCATTTTTAAATTGAACAAATTTCAGAACATCAAAAAGTTTCATATTATCAAAATATTGATATTTGCCTGGATTTGCAACAACTGTGCCATCAACATAAATATATTGATTTTCTTGCAAATCTAACTTATTGAAAATATGGATTTCATCGCCTTTATTTAAAGGTATATCAATTTTTCCAAGCAAAAGTTTTCGTAATGAAAAATGAATAATTTCTTCTTTAAAAGTATTTATATTAAATCTTTTAATAACTGCATAATCCAAATCAAGATTTTTTAAGAAAAAATTATCTAAACCACCAAATCGTTGAATTTCAGTTTTCAAAAAATTATAGAGGGTTAAACCTTGAGACCAATTATATTTACCTGGTTGAGTAATATTTCCTAATAAAAATATAAAATTACCATTTTTCACAACAGGAAAAATTGAAACAATATCGCCATTTTTAAGAACAATATTTTTATTCAACGAAATATCTAAAACCTGACGAGTTTTGTGATTAATAATTCTGTTGATTTTTGCAAAACTTTTTGTTGCATCAGCTTTTAAACCAGCATATTTTAATAAGGTTTTTAAGTTTTCATTTTTTCGTAATTCATAAATTCCTTCCGTCTGAACATAACCTTGAATTTTAATAATTTTTTTAGCTCTTGACACAATAATTGCATCACCATTTTTTAATAAAAATTTAACAACTTGACCTTTTCCATTTTTTATAAATTTATAAAGATCAAAAGTTTTAATTAATTTACCTTGTCTAAAAAGTCGAATAGCTCGGTAAGATCCAAATTCAGAAATTCCTTTTGAAGCGATTAAAGCTTCTTTAATTGTAGAAAATGATGGAATGTTATAAACACCTGGTGAATTAACTTCACCTGCAATTGTAATTTGAATTGGAACAGTTTTTTGCAAACTAATATGAACTTTAATATTTTTATAAATTCGTTTAAATTTGTTGGTTAATAATTCTTTTAATTTATCCCTATCAATATTAATTTCATGTGCTGAATGTATAAGTGCTTTTTTTGTATTTTTATTTCTATGCTGGAACAATGCCCTATTAAATCCATCAAAAAATTCCCAGTCATTTATTTTATGTATTGGTTCATTTTTTTTAGTTATTTTTACAATTGCAGAATCTACCTTTGGTTTTGGAGAAAATGCCGAAGGCGAAACTTTACAAACATAATCCACATCAGCCCGATATTGCACAGAAACACTTAATCTACCATATTCTTTTGTTCCTGATGGAGCTCCCATTCTTTTAGCAAATTCATATTGATACATCAAAACAGCAACTTCAAAATCACAATCCAATAATTTAAATGTAATTGGGGAGGATATTTGATATGGTAAATTTGCCACAACTTTATTAAAACCTAATCCTTTTAAATCAACTTTTAAAGCATCATTCCAAATTATTTCAACATTAGGATATTCTTTAATTAGTTCGTCCCAAAATATTTCTAATTTCTTATCTAATTCGATAACTATTACTTTTTTACATTGTTTAGCCAATTCTTTTGTTAATATCCCCTTTCCCAATCCAATTTCTAAAACTATATCATTTTTATTTATATTAGCCGTATTAACTGCCTTTTTCACTATATTTTTATCTTTTAAAAAACACTGTCCTAATTTTTTATTTTGTCGCATAATTCCACTAAATACCCTTAATATGTTAATTATATGTATTATAAAAACAAATATATAATATTACCCACATATTAGTAATTAGTAACTATTAATTAGTAATTAAATAGCATTAATGATTTTAATTCTTTTGGTGATAGGATGGAAAAAATGATAAAAAAGGCAGTTATACCAGCAGCAGGATTCGGAACAAGATTATTGCCCCTAACAAAAGCGAAACCAAAAGAGATGTTATCAGTCGTAGATAAGCCCATAATTCAATATGTAATTGAAGATTTGGCTGATGCAAAAGTTGATAATATATTAATAATTACGGGGAAGGGAAAAAGTGCAATTGAAAACCATTTTGATATAAATTACGAACTTGAAAATAAATTAAAAGAAGCTGGGAAAACAGAATTATTGAAGGATATTAAAAAAATAGATGATTTGGCAAATATATTTTACACCAGACAAAAACAACAAAAAGGATTGGGAGACGCCATATACCATGGAAAAGAATTTGTTGGAAAAGAATATTTTTTAGCATTGGTGGGAGATACAATATATACTGGCAATGTAGTTCAAAAAATGCTTGAAGTGTATGAAAAATACAAATGTTCCGTAATCGTTCTTGAAAGAGTGCCAAAAGAATTAGTCTATAAATACGGAGTAATTTCTGGAAAAGAAGTTGAGGAAGGAATATTTGAAATAGATGATTTAGTTGAAAAACCATCTGTTGAGGGAGCTCCTTCAAATTTAATAATCACTGGGGCATATTTATTATCTCCAAAAATATTTGACCATTTGGAAATCATTGAAATTGGTAATGGTGGGGAGCTCCAATTAACCGATGCAATGAAATCCCTATTAAAAGAAGAAAAAATAATGGGTGTTGAGGTGGATTGCACCCGATATGATATAGGAGATATAGAAGGATGGTTAAAGGCAAATGTTGAAATTGCCATGGAAAAAATTCCTAATTTTAAAGATTATTTAAAGGAAGTTGTTAATAAATAAAAGTTGTTAATAAATAATTATTTTTATAAAGGTGTAATCTTGAAAGTTCTCATTACTGGTGGAGCAGGATTTATTGGAAGTCATATAGTAGATAAATTTTTAGAAAACAACCATGAGGTTGTAGTTTTAGACAATTTAACCACAGGCAATTTAGATAATATTAAACATAATAATATTGAATTTATAAGTAAGAACATACTTGATAAAGATTTAAATTTTGAAGGTGTTGATGTGGTAATACATCATGCCGCACAGATTAATGTTAGAACCTCTGTTGAAAATCCTATTTTAGATGGAGATATAAATATTTTAGGACTAATAAATATTTTAGAGAAAATGAAAGAATATGGCGTTAAAAAAATAATATTTGCATCTTCAGGAGGGGCGGTTTATGGGGAACCAGAATATATGCCCGTTGATGAGAAACATAAAGTTGCTCCAATGTCTCCATATGGATTAAGTAAATATTGCGGAGAAGAATATATAAAATTATACAATAGATTATATGATATTGATTATACTATTTTGCGTTATTCTAATGTATTTGGGGAAAGACAAGACCCATTGGGCGAAGCTGGGGTAATTAGCATATTTATCGATAAAATGGTTAAAAACGAAAAAGCCACAATATTTGGAGATGGAGGGCAGACAAGAGATTTTGTTTATGTTGGTGATGTGGCAGAGGCAAATTTAAAGGCTCTGGATTGGAAAAATGAAATTGTAAATATTGGAACAGGAATAGAAACCTCCGTAAATGAATTATATTCGGTAATTGCAAACGCTATGGATTATAACGGTGAGCCTATTTATGGAGCTCCACGGGACGGGGAAGTTTATAGAATTTCATTAAATATAAATAAGGCTAAAAAATTAGGCTGGAAACCCAGTGTTGAATTAAAAGAAGGAATAAAAAGAACTGTTGAATGGATAAAAAATAAATAATGGTGAAAAAAATGAAAGGTATAGTTTTAGCAGGCGGTTCTGGGACTAGATTATATCCCATTACATATGCAGGAAATAAACATTTGATGCCACTATATAATAAACCAATGATATATTATTCATTGTCAATTTTAATGCTATCTAAAATTAAAGATATTTTAATAATTACAACACCTAATGACATATCACAATATAAAAAATTGCTAGGTAATGGGGAGCACTATGGAATAAATATACAGTATAAAGAACAATCTGAACCAAAAGGACTTGCAGATGCTTTTATCATCGGCGAAGAATTTATTGGAGATGATGATGTATGTTTGATACTTGGAGATAATATCTTATATGGTAGTGGATTAACTGGATTTTTACTTGACGCCAAAGAAGAAATTTTAAAAAATGGTGGTAGTATTGTATTTGGGCAATATGTAAAAGACCCAGAACGATATGGAGTAATTAAATTTGATGAACAAGGGGAAATTGAAGGAGTTATAGAAAAACCAAAAAATGCACCATCAAATTATGCTGTGATAGGTCTTTATTATTATGATAATAAAGTTATTGATATTGCCAAAAATGTAAAACCATCTGATAGGGGAGAATTAGAAATAACCGATGTAAATAATGAATATTTAAAAAATAAAAAATTAAATGTAAAATTGTTGCCAAGGGGAACGGCATGGTTTGATGCTGGAACTCATGACAGTTTTTTAGAGGCAAGTAATTTTATATCTGCTGTTGAAAAAAGAATGGGATTGATGGTTGGATGTTTGGAGGAAATAGCATATCATAATGGATGGATAACAGACAGAGAACTTTTAAGATTAGCCAAACCATTAATGAAAACAGAATATGGAAAATATTTAGAAAAACTTGTTAATATTAAATAATAATCACTATAAATTGTCTTGGTGAAATAATGAAAATAGTAATTACTGGTGGAGCAGGATTTATTGGCTGTAATTTTGTTAGAATGATGGTAAATAAATATCCTGATTATGAAATTAAAGTTTTAGATAATTTATCATATGCTGGAAGCTTGGATAATTTAAAAGATATTTCTGATAAAATAGAATTTATTAAGGGGGATATCACTAATAAAGAGGATGTAGAAAACTCATTAAAAGATGCCGATGCAGTTATACATTTTGCAGCTGAATCCCATGTTGATAATTCCATTGAAAATCCTGAAAATTTTGTTAAAACCAATGTTTTTGGAACTTACACATTATTAGAATATGCTCGAAGAAATGACATCGATAAATTTTTACATATTTCCACAGATGAAACTTATGGAAGTATTGAAGAAGGTTCTTTTAAAGAAACCGATAGATTGGACCCTGCATCACCATATTCGGCTTCAAAAGCAGGTAGTGATTTATTGGTTAATGCATATTATACAACCTATGGATTAAATACATTAATTACTCGTTCAAGTAATAATTTTGGACCATACCAATATCCTGAAAAACTTATACCAGTTTTAATAAAAAATGCAATATATAATAATCCCCTTCCAATATACGGAGATGGATTAAATGTTAGGGATTGGATTTTTGTAGATGATAATTGTAGTGGTGTTGATACAATATTCCATAAAGGAAAAATTGGGGAAATATATAATATAGGCGGTGGCAACGAAAAAACAAATCTTGAAATCACGAAATTAATATTAAAAGAATTAAATAAGCCAGAAGAATTAATAACCTTTGTTAAAGATAGATTGGGGCATGATAGAAGATATTCAATAGACACAACTAAAACAAAAGCTCTTGGATGGGAACCTAAATTGAAATTTGAAGACGCCTTAAAATATACTATAAAATGGTATTTGGAAAATAGATGGTTTTGGGAGTAATTAATTTTTTATTTTTCTTTTTAGTTTTAATATTATTTTTTTGAGTTTTGGTGGAATTATGGAAAAAATAGCAATTATTGGTTTGGGAATGATTGGATATGAAATCACTAAAAAATATAATGAATTGGGATATGATACACATATTATAAATCGTAGTGATAAAGGTTTTTTTAAAAATAGTGATAACATAACTAATCATTTTGTAGATATTACAGATGAAAATAAAATAAAAAAAACTATTAAAAATATAAATCCTGATTTTGTTGTAAATACGGCGGCATTTACCAATGTGGATTTATGCGAAACTGAGAGGGAATTGGCATATAAAACAAATGCTCTTTCTGTCGGATATATTGGGGAAGCCTGTAAAAAATTAAATATTCCTTTATGCCACATATCCACCGACTATGTTTTTGATGGAGAAAAGGGCAATTATGTAGAAAATGATGAAATCGGAGCGAAGCGGAGAGCTACAAAAACCGAAGGTTTTTGTTCAATAAATCCTATAAACTATTATGGGCATACAAAGGCAGAAGGAGAAAAGGTTTTAAATGAATTAAATTATGATTTATCCTCTATTATTAGAATTTCTGTTCCTTACTGTGTAAGTCCTGTTAAAGTCAATTTTTTTTCGTGGGTATTGGATATGCTTAAAAAAGGAGAGGGTATGAATATTTTAATTGACCAGTGGAATACTCCAACATTCGTAAATGAGTTGGTTGATGGTGTTGTTGCCATTCATAAAAAAGATATTGCTGGATTGTTTCATTTTGGAGGCGGTGAAAAAGTAAGCAGATATGAATTTGCTTTAAAAATTGCCGAAATATTTGAACTGGATAAAACATTAATAAATCCTGTTGAAAGCTCTGAAATGAATTGGATAGCAAATAGACCAAAGGATACATCTTTAAACAGTGGTAAAATTGAAAATAAATTGAAAATAAAATTGAAAACTGTTGATGAATGTTTAATTGAATTAAAAAAGATTATTTAAGTATTGGTTTAATGTTGGAGCTCCACCACTAATCACAACTATTATATGGTATGTCTAACATATTTGACATAATAACGATAGAGTGTCAAATATGATGGACAGATATTTTTTGATGAAATTCAAAATATTGATATTGGGGGAAGGATAAACAATATTGACATAAATAGAACTACCAAAGATGAGCTCCTATCCTAGTGAAATTACTGCTATCAAAGATTTTTAGACTAATATCACCTAAAAATAAAAAAATCTGTGAAATTATGGAATTACTTAATCAATTAAAAGAAGATTTTAAAGAATATAAGCACTCTTGCAGAGGGATAATTCTTTTTGGCTCTTATGCAACGGAAGATTTTACTAAAAGAAGTGATATTGATGTGTGCATCGTAAATCCAAAAAATAGGAATGTTTATTTCGAAATATTAAAAAAGTTAGGTGGAAAATACGATTTAAAAATTTTTGAGGAGCTCCCACTATATATCCAAATTAACCTCATCAAAAACTTCAAAGGTAATGTAATTTACGGAGATGAACTAGAGCTCTCAGAATATTTTTACAAGTTCAGGAAACTTTGGAAGGATATGGAACACAGGATTAAAGAAAATACTTTTTCGAGTGTTAGGGAAAAGATTTTTTTAAGGAGGAAGTTTAATGAGTATCTCAAAGAATCCCAGTAGATTGAACAGATATTTTAAAAAGCTTGAAAAATTCGAGGAAGAATATAGTATAATTCAAAAATACGATATCACAGATGAGCTCACTAAAAGAGCTCTGATGTATTCTTTACAAATATGTGTGGAAGTTGCCATGGATATTGTGGCAATGATGGTAAAAGATATGGGGGCAATAGTTGAAGATGATTATTCAAATATAAATACACTTACAAACAAAAAATTATTATCTAAGGAAGATGCCTCTATTTTAAAACTATATAATGGATTAAGGAATGCTATTGTCCATAAATATGACGATATCAATCTCGACATGGTTAAAGTGGGATTAGACAGGATTGATGAAGTGTATGAAATCATCATTAAGATAATAGAATCATTTGAGAAAATGATTAAATATGTTAAGAATACATAAATAATGAAAAAATAAAAATCGGTGATATTATCTGCTAAAAATCAGAAGATTTTTAGACTAATATCACCTAAAAATAAAAAAATCGGTGATATTATGCCATTTGAATTCAAAAAAACCAAAATTCCAGAAGTAATTTTAATAAAACCAAAGGTTTTTGGAGATGAAAGGGGATTTTTTTTAGAAACATATGAAAAGGAAGATTTTGAAAATGCAGGTATAAAAGGGGAATTTGTTCAAGATAATCATTCTAAATCCAGTTATGGCGTATTAAGAGGTTTGCACTTCCAAAAAGAACCTTATGCACAGGCTAAAATTGTTAGATGTATTAGTGGGGTTATTTACGATGTTGCTGTGGATTTAAGGAGGAGCTCCCCAACATTTGGGCAGTGGGTTGGGGTTATACTGTCTGAGTTTAATAAGCATGAGCTCTATATTCCAAGGGGATTTGCACATGGATTTTGTGTTTTAAGTGAGGATGCAGAAATTACATATAAAGTGGATAATACCTATGCTCCTGATTACGATTGTGGGGTAATTTGGAATGATGAAGATATTGGTATTGAATGGCCTGTGGATGAACCAAATCTATCCGATAAAGATAAAAAATTACATACTTTGAAGGAGTTGGATAAAAAGGATGAGTTATTTTAAATGAATGTAATATTTGGGGTGATGGAGTTTGGGAGCTCCCATAAGTAATGAAAATTAAAATGATAACAATTATATATGATTTAATAATATATTAATAAATAATAATATCACAGGGGAAGATTATGTTCTATTGTGGGGTGTTGTATCATGGCACAGATAAGAAATCTGCAAAAAGTATAATTGCTGAAAATTTCAAACCAAGTGAAGGTGACAACCACTGGTTAGGTAATGGAATTTATTTTTTTGAAGATGATGTTCATGCATATCATTGGATATTAGAGAAATATGTTAAGAATAAGAATATCCTGCCACATAAACTACGAAAATCAGTATTTAAAGACAATAAAATATTGTGTGCATGTATTGAGATTGATAAAAATAGAATATTTGATTTAGATAAATTAAAATATTACATAATATATGTTTCGTCATATAGGGAAGTCATGTCCGAAATTGATGACGAGGGAAAACCAGTACCTGATGGTGCATTTATAAATTTGCTATTTGATGACATGGGATTCGGTGAAGATTACGATATTGTAAAATATACATTTCATTTTCCAAAACGGCAATTGAATAATGGAAGGGAAATGCGTAGTGCAAATATAGTGCCTCCACAGACCCAAATATGTGTTAAAAATTACGATATTATCAAAGATGTAAAACTACATTATATAAATAACATTGATAAAAAATATAATGAATTATCTATATTATTCCCCCACATATATCCGCCCCTGAGTAAAAGGTGACAGCATGGATGAATATGATAGAGCGATGGAAAAGGTTAAAAAATACTTAAAAAATAAAACCCCTGAACAAATTAAAATGGATTTAATAAAGTGTGGATGGCATGAAATAGAGTCTGCACCAATCCCAATTTATAATATGGAAGTTAGTAAAAAAATCGAAGATATTAAAATATCAACTGTGGAATATGACTTCAAA
>OFAY01000117.1_pt1 | contig 11194 bp, 8 predicted proteins | sample 1520371 | NCBI WGS metagenome assembly OFAY01 (sample SAMEA3696446, study PRJEB22514) | metagenome | biome: water; feature: marine; material: hydrothermal vent | place: Pacific Ocean | collected 2014-08-12 | depth 1521 m | reverse complement strand
TAGGGTTAAACCCTGCTAAAAGAACCCCACGACTTCAGTCGTGGGAGTAGGTCAGTAATTCAGTTAATTTATTTAATTTATTTATTAAATCGTTAAATAATATATTGTTATCTTTCTTATGTATTTTTCTTATGGTTATTCCGCATTCCCTTACAATTTCACGGGATAATTTTAAAGAGTTTTCTCTATATTTATCTTTTTCTTCAAAGTATTTTAATAAATTTTGATTTTCCATGGAGCTCCCTGTTATTTTGTTTTTAGTTATTATAATTTTATTTATATATTAATTTTATACATATATATGTTATATACTCATATCTTATAGTTCTATACCTTATAATTTTATTTAAATGCCCCACATCATAACGATTATCCAATGGTTAAGTATATATACTACAATATATAACTATGATAAGGCATTATGTCGAAACCTGAAAAAGCGAATGCTATCGACAGGTTTATTTTTTTTAATATATTTTAATTTCAATTATCTGAAATTAATTATTTATAAAAATTAAACAACTATTTGTATATTGATACCCACTACTATGCCTATTTTACTGGCATGGCTGTGGGATTTATATATTAAATTACAACCAATAAATCATTTCAGGAGGTAATACCATGGGTATGAAAAGAAACAGACCTCGTAGAGGTTCTTTGGCATTTAGTCCAAGAAAAAGAGCAAAAAGACCTGTTCCAAAAATTAGGTCATGGCCAGAAAGAGACACTGTTAAATTATTGGCATTCCCAGTATATAAGGCAGGAACAACTCATGCTTTATACAAAGAAAACAACCCTAAAAGTCCAAATGCTGACCAAGATGTATTTACTCCTGTTACCGTGATGGAAGCACCTGATATCACAATAGCAGGTATTAGAGCTTATGGAAAAGATACAAAAGGTTTAAAGGCATTAACTGAAGTTTGGGCTGGTTCATTTGATAAAGAATTAGGTAGGAAAATCAATTTACCTAAGGAACCAAAAGCAAACACCGAAAAATTGGACGAAGTAGCTGATAAAATTGTAGAAGTTAGGGCTATTGTTCATACAAACCCAAAAGACACAAATTTACCAAAGAAAAAGCCAGAAATCATTGAAATAAAAATCGGTGGAAGCAATATTTCGGATATAGTAGCTTATGCCAAGGATATCCTCGGTAAAAACTTGACAATAAATGATGTTTTCACTGGTGGAGAGTTTATTGATACAGTAGCTATTACAAAAGGTAAAGGATTCCAAGGACCTGTTAAAAGATGGGGAATTAAAATTCAGTTTGGAAAACACCAAAATAAAGGAGTTGGAAGACACACAGGTTCTATTGGACCATGGACACCAAAAAGAATTATGTGGACTGTTCCAATGGCTGGACAAGTAGGATTCCACCAAAGAACAGAATATAACAAAAGAATATTAAAAATCGGAGAAAATGGGTCAGAAATTGTTCCAAAAGGAGGATTTTTAAATTACGGAGTTATTAAAAACAACTATATTTTAGTTAAAGGTTCCGTTCAAGGACCTGCAAAAAGAATGGTTGTATTAAGGGAAGCAATAAGAAACCCAGAAGACAAGTTTGGATTGCCAGAATTAACATATGTGAGCACAGAATCCAAACAAGGAAACTAATCAAGGATTTATGGTATTATGAATTATATTCTAATTGTATAATATCAAATTTCAATGAATGTTGTAATAATAATTATTGTAATAATTATTTGGATTATTTATGTCCATATAAAATATAATGATATACTGTGTAATAATATAATATTATATGTAGTTAAATACACAATAAACACGGATGGGTGTTATAATGAAAGTTAAAGTTTATAACATGGACGGTTCCGAGAAAGGAGAAACCGAATTATCTGCGGTATTTGAAACAGAATACAGACCTGATTTAATTAAGAGGGCATTCTTATCCTCATTTACTGCAAGATTACAGCCAAAAGGAGTAGACCCAATGGCAGGTAAAAGGACTTCTGCGAAATCAATCGGTAAAGGACATGGTAGAGCAAGAGTTAAAAGAACAGGACAAGGAGCGGGAGCTTTCGTTCCACAAGCAGTTGGTGGAAGAAGATGTCACCCTCCAAAGGTTGAAAAAATTCTTCACGAAAGAGTAAATAAAAAAGAAAGATTAAAAGCGTTAGCTAGTGCAATAGCAGCATCCGCTAATGTTGAAATGGTAAAAAGCAGAGGACATGCTGTTGAGACCGTTCCATCAGTTCCATTAATCGTATCTAATGATTTCGAATCTCTCAAAAAAACAAAAGAAGTATTGGAGACATTCAAAAACTTAGGTTTAGATGGAGATGTTCAAAGAGCAAAAGACGGAATAAAAATTAGGTCAGGAATTGGTAAATTAAGAGGAAGAAAATACAGAAAACCAAAAAGTGTTCTGGTTGTTGTAAGCGGTGCATGTGATGCGGTTAATGCTTCAAAGAATCTTCCCGGAGTAGATGTAATATCTGCCAATGATTTAGGTGTAATGCATATAGCACCTGGTGCCGATGCTGGAAGATTAACACTTTGGACAGAATCAGCGGTTGAAGAAATAAACAAAAGATTTTAATTATATATAGTTAAGTTACTACAACAATAATACAAGTATATCCATTGAGGTGAATGGTGTGGATGCTTTCGATGTTATTAAAATGCCAATTATCAGTGAGAAAACAATGAAACTCATTGAAGAGGAAAATAAATTGGTATTTTATATTGATAAAAAGGCTACAAAAGCCGATGTAAAGAATGCCGTTAAAGAGTTATTTGATGTAGAAGTTAAAAATTTAAACACATTAATTACTCCGAAAGGTAAGAAAAAGGCATATATTAAATTAAAAGATGAATATGATGCAGGAGAAGTTGCTGCTAGTTTAGGAATCTATTAATAAATGGATAACATAAAAATATACCATAAAACACATTAATACACTTAATTAGGTGATATAATGGGTAAGCGATTACAATCCCAAAATAGAGGTAAAGGAACTCCTAGATATACCTCACCAACCCATAAAAGAAAGGGAGCGGTAAAATATAGGAAATTCGATGAATCCGAAAGAAAGGATAAAATTGTTGGAACAATAATCGACATACTCCACGACCCTGGAAGGAGCTCCCCAGTTGCAAGAGTAAGATATGATAATGGGGAAGAAAGATTAATTTTAATTCCAGAAGGTATGAAGATTAAAGATACTATTGAATGTGGAATAAGTGCTGAAATAAAACCAGGAAATGTTTTACCATTAGGGGAAGTTCCAGAAGGTATTCCTGTATATAATATTGAAACAATTCCCGGAGACGGTGGGAAGTTAGTAAGGTCTGGTGGTTGTTATGCTCATGTTATTACCCACGATGTAAGTAAAACAATAATTAAATTGCCATCTGGACATATGAAAACTTTGAACCCTATGTGTAGAGCTACAATTGGAGTAGTTGCTGGTGGAGGTAGAAAAGAAAAACCTATCACAAAAGCAGGTAAAAAATACCATGCTATGAAAGCAAAAGCTGTATTGTGGCCAAGAGTGAGAGGTGTTGCAATGAATGCAGTAGACCACCCATTCGGAGGAGGAAATACTCAGCATGCAGGAAAACCAACAACAATATCAAGACATACTTCACCGGGTAGAAAAGTTGGACACATAGCGGCAAGAAGAACTGGGAAAAGATAATTAAGTTAATTATTTAAGTTAATTGAATACACATAAAACATTGATATAATTATGGTGAAACCATGGCAAAACAAAAAAAGTTTTCTGGAAAAGGTTCTGCTAGAAGTAAGAGAAAACAAAATAGAAAACAAGTAGGACCAAGAAGAAGAGTGGAATTCAAATATAAAGGATTCACATTAGGGGAGCTCCAAGAAATGCCTATTAAAAAGTTCATGGAAATAGTTCCTTCCAGACAAAGAAGAAGCATGAAAAAAGGAATTACTCCTAAACAGAGAAAATTGGTAATGAAAATCAAAAAAGCAAGAAGATTGGCAAATAGGGGAAAAGACCCAAGAACAATCAGAACACATTGCAGAGATTTCGTAATTACGCCTGAAATGATAGGACTTCCTTTTGGAATCTACAACGGTAAAGAATTTATCGAAGTAAAATTAGTTGAAGAAGCAGTTGGAAGATTTTTGGGAGAATTTGCCCCATCAAGAAGAGTTGTTCAACACGGTAGCCCAGGTATGGGAGCTACAAGAGGTTCAATGTTCGTTCCAATTAAATAATCAAATAAATATTCTTTTTTATTTTTTTTATAAAATTTAATTTGTATATTTTAATATATTATTTATTCACCATAATTTATTTATAGCATTATTTCCATATATATGTTGTCTATTTTTAATTACCTATTATATGAATTGAGGTGAAATTTTGAAACCCAACAATCTATTGATGGGCGTATTGCTTATTATTGGATTAATGAGTATTGGTGGAGTGTGCGGAATAGATGTGCAACAATACAATGATATATCTGTTGTACCACTAACTCCATCATACGAATTACCCGAAGGCAATACTCAATTAAATTATTTAATATATAATGCGTCTAATGGACAGATTTTAGCAAATGTTCCAATAAATGCAACTTATAATAATATATATAATTACACAACTACAACCGATGCTAATGGTGTAGTCTCCTTTAATGTAAATATATCACAATATAATGAATTGCAATTTAATGTTATAAATAATACCAATATACCAACTTATGGATTATTATTTTACATCTCAGGATATTCAATGAGATATTGGTCTTCTGTGAAGGGATATGGAGAAGAACAAAATTACTACATAGCTAGAGAAGAACAAAATTACTACATAGCTAAAAATGGAACTATAAATATATCCATTCCAGCAAGTAAATTTCCAAATATCGAACCAGTGAATTCTGGAAATACTACAATATCCGTAAATGGCGACTACAAGGTATTCAATATATCCAACGGATTTGTAAATATATTCATTAAAAATATTACTTCCGAAACATACATCGGAGAATATGGAGGTGGATATGAAGGTGGATATGAAGGCGAATCTGGGGAAGTAAGCGGGAGTTTAGATGCCAACTTAATTGTATATCCCAATGAGTTATCTATCCCATTACATACAATAATATTGCCAGACCATACGGGCGATGCAAATAGTGGAGAAATAATCGATAAAATATTACTGTGTAAAGATTACAACAATAAACCAATGGCAAATCAAAATTATACTGTAAATATTATTTATGATAATAATTATTCCAACATAAGGAAATTTAATATAACTACCAATGAGTATGGAATATCAACTTTCAATTTTACGGTTGATGCAGTAAATAATATGTCAATTGAAGTAGTTGATAAAAGAGGCATAATGGTTTATGTGGATACTATATCTCTCAATGAAGAAACAACTACGCCTACTACACCTACTACGGAGTTATCCATATATTCAAATAATTATTCAGCCAACATAAATGAGCCGATAATATTTAATATTTCATTTAAAAATGGAACTACTCCAATACCAAATGCAACTGTTAATTTGTATTCAAAAGATGGTTTTTTAGGTCAAGTTATCACAGATGCAAACGGACAGGCAACATTTACCCATTCATTCTCACAATATGGAGAAGATGCTGTATTGGGTGGAACAGTTTATAACAACAAACTATATGGGGATGAAGACTATATCACGATAAAAAGTGATACCACTCAAAGTATTACAATAAACAATAATAAATTAATCATTAATGCACAGGGCGGAATGTATAAGGTTGTAAAAAATCCAATGTCTTGGGACGACGGGCAATTATTAGATTCTGGATTTAACGCATCAAATAAAGAAATTGATTTAGGAGTTAATAATACAGGAATATATAAAATTATAAATTATAATTCCCCGTATGGTTCAGAGGATTCAGAGGAATCAATATTACCATATACCATAAATAGGGACAATTTACGAACAATAACAAAATATACGACTGTGCCGTATAATATAACCGTAAAAGATAAAAATGGAAATCCTATTCCAAATGCAACTGTAATATGTGAAGTAGAATTATATGAGGATACTTATGATTACTATAATGGTAATAGATACGCAAAAATGGGAATTACAGACAGCAATGGAAAAGTAACAATAGATATTGAAACAAAAGACTACGACGACGGATGTATCAAAATTTATGTATCTGATAAACAATATTTATATAAGGTAGATTCGGATGGATTTGATATCGAAGGATATCCTGCAACATTTACGGATTTAACTGGCGAATTATCATACAAACAAATTAACCTAACAACATACGAGATAACTTTGGCAATTACAAATAATGGTAATATTGATGCAACAGACTTCTATTCTGAACTAACAATTAATAATAAACTTGTAAAACAAGATAGAAGTCCATTGACCGCGGGAGCTACAAAATACATTAAATATAATCATACAATAAATTCCACGGGAAATATCGTAGTAGAAGCTACAATAGATACCAAAAACGAAATTAACGAAGTTGAGGAGACTAATAACTACCTAACGAAAACAATATCTTTCCCAGATGTTAAAATCGAATGGGTATATATGCCACAACACATTAAATTTAATTACTCCTATAATTCAAGAATAAAGCTTGTAAAAGAAGGAGCTGGGGCAGTTTCGTCAAATTTAACTATAAAATTAGATAATACTACGGTATTACACAGTGAAATAATATCATTTAGCGATTGGAAATACGATTCAAAATATAAAGATATACCATTTAACATATCTACCGAAGGAGACCATAATATTACAGTGGAGATAACTCCATTAAATACAATTGATAGAAATATGTTAAATAACCATAGGATAATTCAGGTAGTAGCAACACAGCCAAAAGCTACAATATATCCGTTAAGAGGAATTCCTTCGAATAATATCACAGATGCAAACGGACAATATAGATTATTTGTTAGATATAACACATCTACACAAGGTAGATATACAACTAAAATAACCACCACTGAAGGTATTGATATAATAGGGGAAAATACAACCACAAGATATGTTTGGAGGTATGGGAGCTCCCAGTTTAGAATATCTACAAATCATGTATCAAATAATGAAACTATAACAATATCAATATATGATAATGAAACAGGTTTAAAATTAACAGAGCTTAATAAAACCATAAAAATATCCGACCCTCCAGTTGTAATAAAATATGCAAATATTACACACACAAATAGCACTCAAAATTTAACATTTAAAATATTTAATACTACAACTTATGATTTAAATAGAACAGTTGAGTATTTCGCAATGCTCAGGAGACAAGGTAGAGTATTAAATGGAGTAGAATATTTATCGAACTATCCTCATGGATGTATCGAACAAACCACTTCTCCAATGATTGCATCATTATATGTTAAAAAATATGTGAATACCAACAATATATCTTCCAATATAGATTACGACGCAAAAATAAATCAAGGTATTGAAAGATTAACCACAGGAGCAATGGCTCCAAAAGATATGGGCAATGGTGTTTATGCTTGGGGACTATGGGGAAATTGGAATCCAAAAGTGATTTATACGGCATATGTGTTGTATGGATTAACAACTACAAAAATAGAAGGACAGACAGTAAATCAATCATATATTGATAATGGAATAAAATATATTTTAATTAGCCAAAATGCTGATGGAAGTTGGAATAATAATATTTCCCAATGGGATTATAGAGTAGATAATCTTATGAGAACAAAACCAGCATGTAATTCATTAATAACATTGGCATTAATTCAAACATACAATACAACAAGTAATGACACATTAAAGGCAGAAATATTTAATGCTACAAATAAATCTGTAAGATATTTAATATCCCAAGATACTACACACTTCGATTCATATGATTATGGATTTATGGCTTGGGCATTATCCGAAGCTTACAACATGGGAATTAATGATACAAATGTATCAAATAAATTAAATGAAATAATCGATACATTAAATACAATTTCATTTAATAGTGGAGCTCCGAGTTATGGCTGGTATGGAACAAAAGCGGAAACAATAGCAATAGCTTCCATCGGATTACAAAAAGCAGAACAGGCAGGATTTAGTTCCACATATAAGTATGTGCAGTTAAATAATAATTTAACAGAATTATACAGTCCATACGGCAGGTCTGGATGGGGCTCAACAAAATCAACAGGAATGGCATTAAGGGCTTTAACGGAATCCAACCCAAGTGATAATCCAGAAGGTACAAACATAGTAGTAAAAATAAATGGAATAACCGTAAAATCTGGTGTTATTAATAATACAAACCCAAGATTAGCAGGAAGGTATTCAAATGATACCGTGTTGGTAGAAGGTATTAATAATATCACCTTTGAAACAAGCAATAATATTACAATTATTATTGGGGCAATAACTCACCAAACAACACCGTATTCGATAGCAATAAACAGTAATGGTAAAGATTACATCGACCCATTGGCAACAGACTTCAATTTAACAATAACAACAACAAGAGCTATTAAAGATAGGACATTTAACATGACATTTAACATAGCTAATTATAACGATACATATCCAATAGATATAGGAATATTAGAAATTAAATTACCTGATGGATTAACAAATGCTACTAATTTATCAGAATTGAACCACGCTTCAATGATAAAATACAATGATACAACAAAAATAACTAACATATACATATATCCAGAAACAATTAACAAATCTTCTTCATTATTAATTACAATACCTGTAAAAGTATCGGATGATAACAGCAGTAAAACAGTTGAAGCTGTATTTTATCCAATGTATAATGAGGAAACAATTGCACCAGCAAGCACCGTAGTATCAATTACGCCATTAAGAAATATCGGATTAAATATTCCAACAGGATGGAGTAAAAATATCACTGAAACAGAAAATAGGACAATAATAACAATTGCAAATTAACATACTACAATACATAATATTATACATACTACACAAATTATATAATATGTTGAATAATCTCTCAACATATTATTTACATTTTACATTTTGAGCATATATAGCGGGTGAATCATATGAATTATAAATTATTACTTTTAACATTATTTTCGGTAATAATAATGCCCTGTGTGGCGATAGGGGCAGAACCTATTCCACAAGGAAACAGCACAATAAATATTATTCCTTACAATGTGTCATTTAATTACACATTAAATGAGGATAAGAATCTAACAGTATTGGAGTTAAATACTTCCAAAGAATATGATATTGTGGCTTATTTTGATAATTCCGTTCCAGAATTCTATAATCCAAATATGACAAATGATTCAACTATAAAAACTTTTGATTTCGAAATTATCAATGGAACACTTGCCGTATTCGGTGTTAATGCGTCAGGATATAATATGGTAAATGAAACTATTAATTGCACATTTGTAGGATGGAATAAAACATTAGGTTATGCCTTTTTTATGATGGACGATATAGGAGCAGGAAAACGAGGGGTTGTTAAATTACAAAATTACATCGAATCTACCACTACCACTACCACTACCACTACCACTACCACTACTACATCTTCAAGTGGAAGTAGTGGAGGAGGAGGGAGCTCCCCCAATGTTGCAACATACTCAGATGTAGCAAAAGACATTAAATCAAGTAAAATAAAAGAAATAGTTCATAACGCAAAATTAATAATCGGTTCAGAAATAGATGGAGACTTATCCGCAAAAAATCTAAAAAATAATCCATTATTAACAGATAAGGAATTAGAAATAAAAGAAGATACAATATTGGTCGGAGGACCAGTGGCAAATCCACTAACCAACAAATACACATGGACATTCAAAGTAAAAATAACCAACGACAACCCGGGAACAAATAAGGGAGTAATCCAAAAACAATTAATAAACGGACATACAGTAATATTATTGGCTGGTTCTGATAGATACGGAACAAAAGCAGCAGTGGAATACTTTAAAACACTTGACGATATTCCAAATGAACCTATATTCGTTCAATGGAAAGACGGAAAAGCTGTTAAAATAGAATAGTATTAAAATAAAATAGTAAAATAATAAATAATTATAAATCTATTTTATTCATAATTTCTTTTTTAATTATGTCAATATTTATGTTGTTTTCAGTTGAGGCATGTATTATATCAAATTTACTACCTAATTCTTTTTCTGCTATTTTAAGATTTTCTTCATATCCTTCAATATCTATTTTATTTATTATAATTACTATTGGCACTTTGAAGGTTTTTTCAATTTCATTTGTCAAATTAATTTGTTCATTAATCGTATAACCACAATATTCTGTTGGGTCTATCACAAAAACAATTAAATCGGCAAGATAGTTCAAAGCCACAACCGCATGGAGCTCTATGTCATTTCTTTCATAAATTGGTCTATCCAATACCCCCGGGGTATCTACAAATTGTATCCCATAATCCGAATAACCAACATTTAATCCTTTTGTTGTGAATGGATAGGCATTTATTTCGGGCTCTGCGTCTGTTAATTTTCTTAACAATGTGGATTTTCCTACATTGGGGTATCCTGCTATAACTACCGTAGGCATATCTTTAACAGTTGGTAAATTCTTTAATTTTTCTCTAGCAACCGCGATACAGGCTAAATTTGGATAAATTTGCTTTACAACAGAAGATATTCTACCGTTAAATTGTTTTCTAATTATTGAGGTATGTCTTGCAGACCCTGCTTTATGCACTCTTCTACCATACATAGAACCTAATTTCTTAGAAAAATCTGATGCCCAGTTTAGTGCCCCCAATGATTTTTTAAAGTCGTCTGTATCAATTAATATTTCAAGAATTTCCCTATAAAATGGGTCTAAATTATCCACAGAAGGAGTTTTTTTTACAACGGTCGATAAATAGTCAGAGATAACCGCCGTAGTCGCCCTTATTTTCTGCTCTTCGATTATCCTTGATTTATATAAACTTTCTCCTCTTGTGGTTTTTCTTAACTCACTTGCAACTTTTTCTGCTCTATTATGTGCTTTGTCCAATAGTTCATCTGCATATAATATTGTAGGTATCTTTCTAAATGGGTTCGCTTCTATTCTTTTTTTCATTGTCTCACCAAATTTGTAAATTTTTTTAACCATTTATTATTATTTATTTATCATTAAATTATCAATAAAAAATAAAAAAATAAAAAATATATTTTAAA
>OFAY01000114.1_pt1 | contig 11449 bp, 11 predicted proteins | sample 1520371 | NCBI WGS metagenome assembly OFAY01 (sample SAMEA3696446, study PRJEB22514) | metagenome | biome: water; feature: marine; material: hydrothermal vent | place: Pacific Ocean | collected 2014-08-12 | depth 1521 m | reverse complement strand
ACACGTTACTGGAGCAGGAAATTAAAAATACCTCCGAACCTTATGTCAAACATTTACTTGAATTATTAAATACATCTCTTAAGCCCGAACAAATTGCCAGGTTTGCCGCCATCAAAAAAAAGACCATACTCAAAGACTTACAGCGCAAACTAATACTTATGTCTATTTCTATTCTTGGAATGAGCACCAATGAAAATCCTCAAAAAGTCCTTTTACGTATTATATCCAAATTTCCCATTTCACCAATCTATGAACAACAGGTCTTTGAAGCCGCCCAGACCATTGTGAATAACCTGAATCAAAAAAATTTAAACAAAGATAAATTCTTTAACATTGATCACCGACTCAAGATTGAGTCGCTCATCATTAATCTGATCATTTATAACATGCTTGCCCGCCGTAAAAATCACCAGGAACTCACCAAATTTTTGCCTTATATCAGATCATTTTACTTTGCCGAAGGGCTATCCTTAATTATAGATGGGCTTGATTATGATTTTATTAAGTATCGGTTGAACTTACAAAAAAAAGAAATCCTGGAGCATACTGAGACCAAAATGGATTTATCCGCAGATCTCTGCGTAGGCATAAAATTAAATCTTGCCTACGCAGAGCTGCGTACAATTGCCAGATCTTATTTACTCTGATCGACCTGCTCTTCTACTGGCTTTTCCATTATTTTTACAACCTTCTGGATTACTGGCTCCCTGTATTGTCCTTTAAAGTATAAACACTTTGTAGGACAACTGTCCGCACAAATGCCGCAATAAATGCACGCAAAGGGATCAACCTGCCAGATACCTTTCTTTTTATCCACTGTAATACAGGCAGCAGGACATTTACGCGCGCAAATGCCGCATAATTTGCATCCTGCTATATCTATATCCAGTTCTCCACGCACATTTTCAAAAGGCTCCCGCTTCTCTATGGGATAGAGCCTTGTGGCGCTCTTAGAAAAGAGATTCTTTAATATGGTTGGCGTAAAATGAAGCATAATAACTACCTCACGTTTTATAATTATCTTTCTGTGCAACTGATACACGGATCAATGGAAAGCACAACCACAGGGACATTTGCCAGTTCCGTTCCTGGCAACATGGCCAGAAGGGGCGGAATATTGGCAAAAGTAGGAGTGCGGATTCTTAGCCGATCCAGGTGCTTTTTGCCTGATGCCCTGACGTAATAAAGCAATTCACCCCTTGGCTGTTCGCTGCGGGTAATAACCTCTCCTTCTGGATTGCCCTTTACTTTGACGTTAATTTCACCCTCTGGCAGTTTATTGATGGCCTGACGAATCAAATCAAAAGATTGTAAAACTTCTCTGTAGCGAACTTTACACCTTGCATAGGAGTCGCCATCATTTTCCACAACTGGCTCGAAATCCAGCATGGCATAGCCAGAGTAACCGGTTTGCCTTACATCCTGGGCTATGCCACTACCTCTTCCTGTGGGGCCACACGCTCCCAGCTCATAGGCCTTTTCCCTGGTCAAAACACCCTGGCCTCTGGTTCTCTTTTGCACTGAATAATCATCCAGAAATACCTTGCCCAGCTCTTTATATTCCTTTTCAGCATCGTCCAGAACACTCAAAATCCACTGACACTGCTCAGGAGAAAGGTCACGACGCACGCCGCCAATAACATTTACCGAAATAATTACCCTGTTGCCCGCTGTTGCCTCCATCACATCCATTATCTTTTCCCTGATGCGCCAGGTCTGCATAAACAAACTTTCAAAGCCAAAACCATCTGCAAAAAGACCCAGCCAGAGCAGGTGGCTATGAACCCTGTGAAGCTCAGACCAGATAACGCGCAACAAATGTGCTCTGGGAGGCACTTCAATATTCATCAAGGCCTCAATGGCCTGGGCGTAAGTTGCTGCATGAATACAACTACAAATACCGCATACCCTTTCCACCACCTGAACCAATTGATGAAAATCCTTTATATCAGCAAGTTTCTCCAGCCCACGATGAATATAGCCAAGTTGTGGCACAGCCTCTGTTACTATCTCATCCTTTGTGGTCAATGTCAGATGTATCGGCTCCGGCAGAACCGGATGCTGAGGGCCAAAAGGTATTACAGTTGGGGCCATTATTTCTTCCCTCCGTCTTCTTGTTTAATGCTCATGGAACAATAAGGTGCCCTGATCCCTGCTTCTTCGTCCAGATACAAATGTCCGCCAAAACTAAGAACCAGGTCTTTAAATTCAACGCCAAAATGATCCTGAATCTCGTTTTCAATGAGAAAAGCGCAAAAATAAATACCAGAAATGGACTGCAAAGGTGTGTTTTTATCCATCTGGACGCGCAGGTTGACCGTTTTAAAGTCTTTGTCAAAATGATAAATTATCTCCAATTTGTCTCCAACCTCAACAGGACTCATTGTCACCAGACGATAACCTTCATTTTTCAATCTGGTAACTTCATCCAAAAGCCTGGAATCTTCCAGTGTTGTTATATTTCTATCTATCATCTTCTTGCTCCACACAGTTTTTTAGATTTTCTGACTTTTCTGCCAGAATGCCCAATGCTTTTACAACACCGTCAATTATTGCCTCTGGCTTGGGCGGACAGCCAGGCACATAAACATCCACCGGAATTGCCTTATCAACACCACCTAAAATATTATAGGCGTCCCGGAAAATACCTCCTGTATTGCCACAGGCGCCCACACACACAACAACTTTTGGATCAGGCATCTGCGCATAAATATTTTGCAGGACATGTTTATTGCGATTATTTACCCCGCCTGTCACCAATAAAATATCAGCATGTTTAGGATTACCGGCATTAATGATGCCAAAACGTTCAACATCATAAAGGGGGGTTAAACAGGCAAGGATCTCAATATCGCAGCCATTGCAGCTACTGCAATCATAGTGCAAAAGCCACGGAGATTTAATCCTGGATTTTTTGATCAAATTTTTAATAGCTTGCATTGCAAACCTCTTTCTCTATTTTTTTATTACAAAAGTTAATTCACAAACCTATTGGCATATAAAAATGCAATATTAAAAAAGGCCAGAGAAATGCCAACGCCCCAGACATAAGTCAACATCCAGCGCCAGGTTGCCCTGGTGACCAGATTATCAACAACTACTTCAGCCGCATAAGTAACAATCAACAACAACAAAAGGCCAATCCAGCTGGTGCTCCAGAACAAACCACATATACCAAGCACGAGCATAATTTCATACCAGTGGGCAATTTCAATCAGGGCCAGGTGAGGGCCTGAATATTCAGTCAAAACCCCTTTTACTATTTCCTGATGGCCATGATGCGAAGTTGAAATATCAAATGGCGACTTGCGCAATTTAATGGTCAATGCAAAACCAAGCACCAGATAGATAAGTGGCAAGCTCAAAAAAATAGGTCTGGGATAGCTTAAAATATCATCAATCTTAAAACTGCCAGTCACAAAATAAATGCTTACAAAGACCACAATCAAAAGAGGCTCATAAGTAAGCATCTGGATCAGCTCTCTCTGTGCCCCAATCTGGCTATACGGTGAAGGCGTAGAAGATGCGCCAATGGCCAGAAAAACTGAGCCAATTGTCAAAACAAAGAAAATCATCAATAAGTCTGATCGCAGGGCAAAGAGCAAAACAGAACTCACTGCTGAAATAAGATAAATCCAGGCACAAAACACCTGCGTGCCATTAACCATCATTTTACTTTTGCCCAACAATTTGAAGACATCATAAAAAGGCTGCAAAATAGGAGGCCCATAGCGTCCCTGCAACCTGGCAGTCAATTTTCGGTCAAGTCCGGCTATCAATCCTCCCAGCAGCGGAGTCAAAATAACAGCTAAAATAGCTATTATAATATTGGATACCGTAAACATCTCCTTACTCCCTTATAAAAATTGTTTTTAGAACACACCAGCCAGGCTAACAATTATAGTGCCAATGGCAACAAGATTAATGCCATAGACAAGCTTGTCTTCGCCTATGTACTCGACAAGATAAAAATTGCTCGCAGTAAAAGCAAAGAATTTACCCAGAGGTCCTTTATGACCGTATTGATCTTCCTGAACAGTGCCTATGCCAGCCATATAAGGAGCAACATAATTACATGTTCTGTCTTTCCTGACAGCTCTCAATGACCAGACAAGCCCCAGGATAAAGATAAAAAACAAAGGATAAATGGAAAAAGCTCCGATTTCGCTGCTAAATCCGCCCTGAGAAAGCAAATAAAAGCCTTTTTGATAATAAAGACCAACAACCGGCGCTACCACTGTGGAATAAATGGGAACAACAAGAAGGCTCAAAATAAAACCCAGAACAGCAAGAGGCAGCAAGGCAACGCTGATGAATAAAGGCTGACTTTCAGATTGAGGAATGCTTTCCTGGCTGTTGCAAAGAATAAGACCTGCCCACCGTGCCCAGAAAACAACAGTAAAAGCACTGCCCAGGGCCAGCATTATAACGACCATTGGGTTATGGGCTGAAGCCTCTATCACCATCCATTTACTTAAAAGCGCACCAAAAGGGGGGAGAAACATGGTGATCATGCCAAAAACCATAATAATGGTTGTTCTGGGCATACGGCCAAAAAGTCCGCGCATGTCCTCTATCATCCTGCTGCCAATATTTTGCTCTACATAACCCATGCACATGAACAGAAGCCCTTTGGCCACAGCATGGAAAAGAATAAGCAAGATGCCAGCGGCAATGGCTGCTGGTGAACCAATACCCGCACACGCCACAATCATGCCCAGGTTGGCAATGGTTGAGTAAGCAAGTATCTTTTTGCCATTTTTCTGGCTCAAAGCCAGAGTAGAAGTAGCGATAAAGGTAAACGCGCCAAAAAAGGCCAGATAAGAAGAAAATAACGTGCCATGATAAAGGGGAGCCATGCGTAAGATAAGATAAACTCCGGCATTGACCATTGTAGAGGAATGCAACAGCGCGGAAACAGGTGTCGGCGCGACCATCGCACCGGTTAGCCAGCTTTGAAAAGGCACCTGAGCGGACTTGGTGAATCCAGCTATACATAAAAGCGCCATAACAAATAAAATTCCGCTTCCCTGAGCATTTTTAAGCAAAGCTGTAATTTCCAGGGGCAAATGATTAAGGCTCAAAACAAAAAGGCCGAAAACAAAAGCAACTCCGCCCAAAAGATTCATCCACAGGGCGCGGCGTGAATTTGTCCTGGCCTCTTCAGTGTCATCATGGCCAATGAGCATAAATGAACACAGGGTGGTAATTTCCCAGAAGAAATACATCCACAACAAACTGTTGCTCAAGACCAGCCCATTCATGGCACCCAGGAAAACAAGCATAAAAAAGAAAAATCTGCCCTGTCTTGAACGCTCAAGGTGCAGATGTTCTTCATGCACCCGCATATACTCAAGGGCATATAAGGCAATCAATGAGCCAACAATAGAAACGATTAAGACCATCATCAAAGAAAACTGGTCTGCAAACAACGGCGGAACATGCGAGCCTTTGTGCATCAGTTCAACCAGGGCCAGGAAGACCAGTTGCACAATCGTCAGCCAGATAATGAGCCTGTGCTTGAAATTAAAGCCCAGATACAAAATGTAAAACAACAGCGCAAAATCAAGGGCTGCAATTACAAAATTGAGATTTATACCGCCAGCCGAACCAGACGGATCCAGGTTAAATGGACCATGCCCATACATAATCAGGGCTATGGCTGACAGCCCAATGGCGCTGGCCACAACAACCACTTTTCGCCACGCAGCCAGATTTAAAAGAGCAAGACATCCAGCCAGCATGGGAAGCAAAATACTCAAACCTACCAAACTCTGCCAGTTCACTTAAGAACCCTCCTCTTAAAAAAATTAAGATTTTAGGAGACAAACAAAATCAAAAGATTAAAACAAGTGCTTCAGACGGACACCTTTAAATACTTTTAAACTAATTCTAAAGTCAATTTTTATTCCCTCTGTCACCATTCTTTAGGTCAGCGGTATTACCCACCACATAAACGGCACATTCCATAGACAATCTGTAACATGCTAAAATTAATAACTTTTTTATATCCCGCGTTTTCTTTCAGGACATAAAAATTTGAATCCGAACCACAACTCTCTCACATTTCAACCAAAAACTCTTCTCAAAATCTTATTCATCCGCCCTTGACTTAACTATCGCAAATTCAATATGTGTAATTTTTACAAGCTTTCCACAACATCAAAGGAGGTCGCCATTTATGTTCTCTAAAAACCTTGCTTTTTTTATCTCCATCTTTTTTATCCTCTCTATCGCCGGATTTGCCCATGCCGGGAGCGCCAAACAGGTTGTTGTAGTTGGTACTGCGCCAATGATGGGCAATCAAGCTCAGGCACGCCAGCAGGCTTTGCAACAGGCCCTGCGCGCGGCAGTAGAACAGGGGGTAGGGACTCTCCTGGATTCAAAGACAATGGTAGAAAATTTCCAGGTTATTTCTGATAAAATTTACTCCCAGGCAAGTGGTTACGTTAATGATTACAAGGTACTTTCCGAAGGGGTTACTCCTGATGGCCAGATGTACAATGTCACCATTCAGGCCACAGTATCCACCGCCAGCATCAAAAACGACCTGCGCGCCATTGGCATTTTAAGGCAGCAGGTAGGCAATCCCCGATTTATGACAGTTTACATTCCACAGACAGGATCAAGCGCTTACAGGAATTCACGCGCTGTGCGCGCTGCGGAACAGGCCATTAACGGCGTATTCGCGCGCAAAGGATTTGTAGTCCTGGATAGAATGTTTATCAATAATGTCTATAATGAAATAGAGCAGGCCGGTCGGATTGATATTGACATGGACGATCTCTCAGCCCTGGCCCTTAAATACAGGGCAGACCTCCTGCTCGTGTTTGACGTCCATGTAGGCGTCAAAAGGGGCGGTCAAAGTAGATATTTTGGCGGTGTGAATGTAGAAGTCGATCTCAGGGCTGTGGCCCCGGCAACTGCTGATCTCATTGCTCAAAAACATGGGGATCTTTATGTTCGCACCAAAAAAATTGGTGGCGATTACTATGAAGACATGATGGCTGCCAAAGCTGCGGATGCCGTAGGTAAGGCTGTGGCCAAAGCGTTAATTAATGATGTCGTGGCATACTATAATCGTGCCCAAACTGCTGGAATGCGCTTTGATATCTGGCTTCGCAATTTCTCAGAAGATGAAATCTATACTATTGTTGATGTAATAGAATCCATGCCTGGCTTTGTGGATAAAAATGTGCGTCAGCAAAGTCCGGGCAATTTCCAGTTTGATGTCCAGTTTAAGGGCAAAAAATTTGATTTCCAGCGCAGGCTCTATCAGGGCTTAAAGCAAAGGGGAATTCTATTCCAGACACAACAGGCCAAAGGCAATAGATTTCTCTTATTTAAAGCTGGCACAGACAATCCTTTTGCAGAGGAAAATATAAATATTCAGTAAAGAGTCGCCTGCAAAAAGTCGAAATTCGCAAATTACAGCTCGCGGGGACAGGCGAACGGCTAATAATTTCAATAGTTACGACTGTCACAACGCTCGCATTCGCTGTTAGCCTGTCCCCGCACGGAAAAATTTACTTTTTGCAGGCGACTCAGTAAAGGAGACAATATCTTGTCACTATTTAAAAATTCAACCCGTAAATATATTCTTCCACTTTTTCTGGTTACGTTAGCCATAATCTCGTTTCTAATCATATTCCCTTCAAAAAATAAAGAACTTGAGATTATTAAAAATGGTCACTTCGAAGGTATGCCAAACAAAACAGTAGCAGAGCTTGTGAATCTTTTGTCAGCATCCAGAGCTAAATGGTCTGTAATGGAACTCCTTGTTGATAACAAACCCAAAAAACTTGTTGTCGCGTCCTGGGAAAATATTAAAGGAAAGGAGTATAAGATACTATTTAATTATCCATCACCTGATAACAACTATGTAACCATCTATGAAATTTTTATTAACGATGGACCCAGGGGATGGCTTGCTATTGCCCGTTTTCTGGATATCTTTGGATTGTTAGACAAGGGATTGTCTCCTAAGGAAGCGCTGAGTAAACAATTAAAAGAACAAGAAAAAAATATAAAAATTCAAAAAAAGGAGAGTGTCTATGAAAAAAAAGATAATATTTAACCTTGTTTTTGTCTTTGCTACAGTCCTTATTTACAGCGCGGCAGCTTTTGCTGCTTCCTCAGTAATGATCATTGCAAACAAGGCAAAAACTTATGGAGCACTAAGCATTAAATCACCGGCTGTTAAGTCTGCTGTCCAGCGTATAGCCAGTTACTTTACAGACAAAGGCATAGGTGTCTTTGATGAAGAAGCCATGAACGATGTATATGGCGAAATAGAGCAAGCAGGAAGAATAGATATAGATATCCCGGATAATGACCTCATTGCCCTTGCTTTAAAAAAGCATGCAGAGGTCCTGGTCAAGGCCGAAGTTTTTGCCATCCCGCCGGCCAGGGGAGATGAAACAATATCCTGCCGTGTAATAGCCAAGATGTTCGACGTCTCCACTGGCCGTCTCTTTGCCATGAGCGAACAATATGCTTCCAATGTTCTGCCCAATGAAAGGGCCTTTGAAGCAGCCGTGGTCGCAGCAGCATCCAAGGCTGGCGCACTGGTTGGCCGCAGTCTCTACAAAAAACTAAAAAACAATCATCCAAAAATTCTGGCCCGCCTGGTACGCAATGATACCCCGGAATATTTACTTGCTTTTAGTGGATTTCAAGAAGAGGAAAACGATACAATTATAGATACTGTTTATGATGAACTGGGACTTGATGAAGAAAATATCCGGGAAAAAAAGGTAACATCCAGATATGTTGAGCTTGAAATTTTTACAGACAAAAATTTTGGCCGTCTGGTACGCAAACTCAAAAGAATACTTAAACGTAGTGGAATAAATATTGTCGAGCAAAGCAGAGACGCCAACAAGGTTGTGTTTGTTAAAAAGGGACAAAACAGTAGTTTTGGCCAGGTAAATATTCAATAAAATCTACAAGTAAGGAGGATGTATGAACAAATTAAGCCGGTTTTTCCCTGTTCTGGCGCTTATGCTGATTTTATCAGCCTGTGCCAGGCCCAAAGGTGTGATTGTAGAAACCCTTGAGCCACCAAAGATTGACATCACATCTGAGGCAGCCCTGGAAGGCGATGCAGTGATGCAAACTATCATTATTGACCGCATCAAAACACCCAACAGGACACTCATCTCAGACCCTCAGGTCAAATTCTATGTTCGTCAGGCACTGGAACAGGCTCTGACAGATACACAGGTCTTTAATTTCTCAGGCCCTGGTGCGCAAATGAATGCCCCCAGGATCACAACAGTTGTGGAAAAGTTCATCGTAGAACCTGATAAATTGGAAGCAGGATATGTTACCAGAACTGGAGTGGCAGCGGTCAGCTTTGCTTTGACAAGTTCCAGCGGACATAAGGTAGGCAGCACCCTGGAAACTGCGCGCATTGTAAACCGGGTACAGGCAGGGGGACAACTCAAGTCAAAAGAAGAAATTATGAGAGAACTGGCAGCAAAAGTTTGTAAAAACTTTGTCAAAAAACTGGTTCCAACCCGAAAAAAACAATATCGTGAATTCGCAACTGGCAACTCAGATGTAAAAAAAGGAATTGAGGCTGCCATGAATGGCGACTGGGACCTGGCCATAGAATTCTGGGAAAACGCAGTTGCAAAAGACCCGGACAACCATGCTGCTGTATTTAACCTGGGCATTGCTTATGAAGCCAAACACAAGATGCGCAAAGCCATCAAACAATATGAAAAGGCAAGGCGTATGGACCCTGGCAATGCCTTATATCAAAAAACTTATGCACGGGTAAAAGAAAAATACAAAACCCATAAAAAAGTTAAACGAATCAAACAGGAAATTGAAGAAGAGTCTGTATCTGCTTCAGATTAAACTATAAACAAACTGTAAAAAATCAAATAAAACATTCATAAAAAATGCGGCTGCAAAAATCGACATTTTTGCAGCCGATATATTAAAAAAGGAGGGATATTTTCAATGTTTCAGAAAAAAATAATGTTGCCAGTTACATTATTATTACTTTTCATTGTAACGCAGTTGTTATCAGGATGTGCTGTTATGCGCGGAGCAGCAGAAGGTGGTATGGCCATGATGGAAGAACCCAGCATGGAACTGGTATTGGACAGACTGAACACAGCAGCAGCTGCCGCGGACATTGCCCATACATGTTTTAATGAAGTAGCTGTGTCAGACGAAGTAACATGGCCTAAGGATCTGGATAATATTCAGAAAAAGGATATAAAACCCCTTCTCAATGCCCTGGCTGCTGACGGAGCATATGCTGCCCATGGAGGAATCATTTCTCCTATCAAGGCCCATATAGCCCTTGCCCAGAATGTTTTGTATGAAATTCCACCAGATTTATATGCTCCAGCAGGGTCATGTTATGAAAATGGAGAGGAAACAATTATCAACGGAATATATTACAAGATCAATATTGAACAAACACCTGATGGGCCTCAGATAAAAATTACAAAAAAAGACAACCCCAGTCTTGACGAAATTAAAAGAGCTATAGATCAATATGTTAAAAATATATTTAAACCAGGAAAATGCAAAAACAAAGCCAGCATTTTAAAAAGAAAAGGCAAATTAAAACCACAGCCAGGCAGCAATGTTTATCCTGGTATCATGGCAGCTCTTTATGACATCCTGCCCAATGGACAGGAAATCAAGTCTGCGTATGAAGAGTATGATGCTGTTAATCAAAAGGTTATGGCTTTAAGCGATGAAATATCAATGCTCAATAGAGATAAGAGAAAAATCAAAAGCAAAAAAGAACCAGAAGGACCATATAAAACAATTGCAGACATTGATGAACAACTGAAAATCAAAAAAGAAGAATTAAAGAGTTTAAAAGAAGAATTGGCTGAAAAGAAAAATATTTTAACCACAGAGCTGGATAAAATAAGCGAACACAAAGGGGAAATCACTGATCCCGGGCAGTTAAAGGTTCTTGAAAATATTGTTGAAGCATGTAAATCCATTGAAGGCCTTCTAAGTGACTCTGTTGTCTTAACCACTGTTGCCATTGCTAAATTACCTACCTCAATCATGGGCTTGATGAATGAAATCCAACAACTCACCAATCCAAAGCCACAAAGCTCAGGTCTATTCTCAGCATTTGGCAATCCAGCAACAGGACAAGCCATACAAATGGCTTATTTACCCCTGCGTCTGGCAAGACTTCGTTACAATGCAGGCAATGTCGCTGACAATATCAAAACAATAATGGATGTTCTTAAAAATGATATTTCGTTACTGGCGACAATACATAGTGAAGTAAGTGAATTGATTGATATTGAAACTGCCAGAGAACAAAGCTAAAAACCAAAAGGGCCGGTCAATGACCGGCCTTTAGTTTTTGTCTGTCCGTCTCCCTTACCCCTTACCCTCATCTGGGTGCATCCGCCAGTAGCGGGATAGTCATTATCCGCCAGGATTGACTTACCGC
>OFAY01000112.1_pt1 | contig 11489 bp, 7 predicted proteins | sample 1520371 | NCBI WGS metagenome assembly OFAY01 (sample SAMEA3696446, study PRJEB22514) | metagenome | biome: water; feature: marine; material: hydrothermal vent | place: Pacific Ocean | collected 2014-08-12 | depth 1521 m | reverse complement strand
CGGATTTCGATATTCGAATTTCGGATTTCTCAACTTTCGGAACTCCGAAAGTTGAATTAAGCATCTATCAGCAAGAGGATGGCCTGTTTAAAGTTAAGACTGAAAAGGGAGAAATTCTGGCCAGAGCAATAATTCTGTCTACAGGTGTAGCCAGGATCAAACCAGGAATCAAAAATCTTTCTGACTATGAGGGCAAAGGCGTATCCTATTGTGTAAGCTGCGATGAATTCTTTTACCGCAACAAAAAGGTTATGGTCGTTGGCGAAGGAATCTTTGCAGCCAATCAGGCCATTGAGCTCAAGACTTACACCCCTCATGTAAAAATCTGTACCCAGAACAAAGAAATCACTATGACCGAAGAGTTCAAGGAGCGGCTAAAAAAACTGGATATCCCCATCATTGAGAAAAAAATTGTTCAACTGGAAGGAAAAAACTTTCTGGAACGAGTAGTCTATAACGACGGAGAAAAAGAAGAGGTTGATGGTTTGTTTGTTGCTATGGGCGAAGCCTCCTCTCTTGATTTTGCTTATACCCTGGGAATAACTCGCAAAGGAGTGTTCATTGAAACAGATGCCAACCAAAAAACAAATATACCTGGGGTGTTTGCTGCTGGAGATTGTGTAGGCCGCTTTTTACAAATTAGTGTAGCTGTTGGAGAAGGAGCCATTGCGGCCAATTCAGCCATAGATTATGTTAAAGGATTAAGTCGTAACTCGTAGAAAAAGAAACACAAGTATCAAATCACAAAAAAAATATTGACAACCAACCCTAAAAAAAGTAGTTAATTTTTTTTATTTATTCAGGGCCTATAGCTCAGTTGGCAGAGCCCCCGGCTCATAACCGGATGGTCCCAGGTTCGAATCCTGGTAGGCCCACCAGAAAAGGAGATAATTTGCTGTTCAAACATTTCCTGCAATCAGCACAGCCTGTTTTGGGGCAAGTTATACGAAAAGGTGCTTCCTTAAATCCAATGGAAGCACCTTTTTTTATTCTGGACAATGCATTACTTAGATCTCATTAATCTAATTGAACGAACCGCTCCCCTTTCCCTGGCCGCGGATTGGGATAATAGTGGTGTACAGGTAGCGGGCAAAAAACAGAGGATAAAAAAACTCGCCCTGGCCCTGGATCCCAGCCTGAAAACTATAAGCACAGCTCTGGATAAAAATGCTGACTTTATTCTCTGTCACCATCCTTTAACATTAAAACCTCGACTTCCCAATCGCCTGGATTCCTTTCACACCATTCTAAGCAAGCTTTTAAAGGCAAAAACCTGGCTCTATTCTGCACATACATCCCTGGATGCCAATCCTGATGGTCCCGTCAACTGGCTGGGCGCTAAATTATCCCTTAAAGAAATGAAAGTGCTTGCTCCAATGGCTAAAACTCCAGACCAGAAAACTTCTGGTTTTGGTTGCATTGGTTTCCTTCCAGAAGCTGTAACGGCCCAAACTTTTTTAAGCGACTTACAAATGATACTCCCGGGCCAAAAATACCGTTTAATCGGTGATAGGCCAGAAAAAGTTGAAAAGCTGGCTTATTGTCCTGGATCAGGAGCAGATCTGGCTGGCAGAGCATTTTCTCTGGGTGCTGACATTTTTATTACAGGAGACATTAAATATCATCAAGCTATGGAAATTGCTGAACAAGGTTTTGCCATTGATGTTGGTCACTTTATTCTGGAAGAAAAAATGATGTATTACTGGTACAAACAATTAAAAAGTCAACTAAATCTGGAAGTCTTCTTCATTCCAGGTAATGATCCTTTTCATGGTTAAGAGTTGCCTGCGAAAAGTCGCAACCCGGAAAATACAGCTTGTGGGGACAGGCGAACGGCTAATGATTTCAAATAGTTACAACCGTTACAACGCTCGCTGTCGCTGTTCGCCTGTCCCCGCACGAAAAAAATTACTTTTTGCAGGCGACTCATCAATTCCAGAAAAGCAAAATAGGAGACGTCGTTTGAGCAACAATATCTATAAGAGAGCTCCTAACCCCCTTGTCGCGTCTAAAGGTAGATATTACCAGTCCTGAACCTTTTAACTTTTCAGCTATTCCTTCAGGCCTCCCCTCAGCTATCATCAGCTTGTTAGGCGACCTCCCGCCAGCCGACAACAAGTCCCTAGCCTTTTCCAGACATGAAGGGCCCTGATCCACTTCTCTTAAGATGGCCCCTTCAGTGCTCTTAGCAGAATAATACACGACAAATACAGGTATATCTGCTTCAGCATATAATTTTAAATAAAAAGATATCATATATTCCACATCAATATCATCATTGACAAGCAATACTACCGAATTAAACTGTACTAAATTTTTTACTATTAAAATAGGACATTGAATTTTTTTAAATAATCTATCTTTTAATAAAGAATAAAACCTGTTCACCTCATACCTCAATAACATCCCTTCAACATAAAGATCATAAAATCCCGCATCCAGTTCCTTTAGTACTTCATCTGTTTTATCACCAAGAACAACTTTTGGTTTTATAAGTCCCTCGCATCTCTCGGCTTCACTATAAACAAAAGCATTTATCTCGTCAGCACTTAACATTGTGATACAATCTTCCCATGTATGCCTGACCCATCCTGAACCCAGAGGATAATGCTTTTGCACAGGATACTGGACATGAATTGGCTGAATCGTCATAGGGAGTACACGCGCCTGTCTGCACATATAACGCAAAGCAATACTGGAAGCCAGATTGTTATCAACACTCAGTAAAACATCCATCTTTATCCTCCACAAAATAATGTTCAACGTTTACCAAACACCTAAAGTAAATCGGGAAAACTGAACTTAATCAACAACTGTTGAACTTTGTTTTAAGTGATCGGGTTTCGGATTTCGATATTCGAATTTCGAATTTCTCAACTTTCGGAACTCCGAAAGTTGAGTCAAAGAAACATTGAGGAAATAAGTGCGCTGCCTTTACCGTTTAATCATTCTCCTTTCATGTCTGTGGCATACGACTTGCGCCTTTGCCGGGGAAATCCCCTGGCAGTTAGAGGCAGACAGGATTGTTGGTAAAAAATATCCAGGAGTAGTAGAAGCCTTTGGCTCGGTACTTCTTTTTAAAGGAGATGATTATCTCCAGGCCGACTATGCCCGCTTTTATCCAGACACCCACTGGGTCTATTTGCGTGGCCATGTAAAGGTCAAATGGGAGCAAGATTATTTGCAGGCAGAAGAAGCTGAATTTGATTTAAAAAATAAAGTGGGCTGGCTCAAAAAAGGCCAGATATTTCTGGCCAGAGAACATATCTACTTTAAAGGCGAACAGCTGGAGAAAACCGGGAAAAATACTTATAAATTCAAAGAGGCCACTGTGACATCCTGCGATGGCGAACACCCGGCCTGGTCATTGAAAACCTCTGAGGGTGAACTAACCATTGATGGTTATGCAACACTCTGGCATCCACGCTTTCAGGTAAAAAACAAGACAATTCTTTATTTTCCTTATGCGATAGTACCGGTTAAAACCAAACGCCAGAGCGGTTTGTTAATTCCTCAAATAAGCCACAGTAACCGTCTGGGTTTAAACATCAACCAACCCTACTATCAGGTAATTGATGAAGAAAATGATTTCACTATTTTTGAAAATTATTACAGCCAGAAAGGAGTCATGCATGGCCTGGAATTTCGGCACACTCCGAATCTGGCGACAAAAGGGCTCTGGCGGTTTGACTATTTAAAAGACAAAAAAGAAGCCAGTGAAACAGACGAAGACTCAAGATTTCAGGGCGATGGCCTGATCAGGCCGAACACAGACCGCTTCTGGCTTCGGGGCAAATTTAATGGGTATCTTTTTTCTCCTGAATGGAAAACTAAAATAGACCTTGATCTGGTTTCAGATCAAAACTACCTGCGCGAATTTGATAATGGACTTTCAGGATTTAAACGCAGCAGAAAAGAATTCCTCAAACAATTTGGCCGGGATATTGAGGATAATGATGACCTGACCCGCACCAATACTTTAAGTCTTTCCAGGACCTGGACTGATCCTATCGCTCTTGGCCTTGACGCGCGCATAGTTTACACACAGAACCTTGAATATGCCAACAACAATCTGGATCCGGCCCAAAATCCTACTTTGCAGCGTTTGCCTGAACTGAATCTGGATATTTATAAAACACCCATCGCGGGGACGCCTTTTGAATTTGAAGCCCGGAACCAGCTGGTCTATTTCTGGCGCGAATATGGAACAAGAGGATACAGAGTTGACCTTCATCCAAAAATAAGCCTTCCCATTAAAACCGACTATCTCACCATCATCCCCGGGGCTGGCTGGCGACAGACCATCTATTTTATTGATAAATTTGAAAATGATCCTGCAGCTAGAGATACACAGCACAGACAGCAATCAAGAGGAATTTATGACCTTTCCTTGAGCGCCAATACAGAACTCTTTCGTGTCTATGATCTTGAAAATGACGTAAAGCTTGAACATCCTGGCCAATCAGAATGGACAAAAATCAAGCACACAATAACTCCAAAAATTGATTACACATATATCCCGGAAAAAGACCAGGAAGACCTGCCTGATTTTGATTCCGTAGATCGCATTCAACCTGAAGATGAACTAACTTACTCGCTGGTAAATTTATTCACCCGTCGTAAAGATACCCTGGTAGCTGACGCAGAGACAAACAAAACAATTGTTGATAAAAATTATCTGGATTTCTTACGCCTTAAACTTGAACAAAGTTATGATTTTCGTGAAGCCAGGCGAAATAGAGAACTGGACAATTATTCCAGACGGCCTTTTTCTGACCTGCTTACAGACATGACTTTAAAGCCCGAACAATACTTATCCCTGACATCAAAAACCTATTATTCTTTTTACCTGAACAAAATTACTGAACATGAACACCTTGTGACACTCTCCTGGCCTCAAAAAATGTCTGTCTGGTTTGGCCTGGATTTTCAGGAAATAATAGATGAATACAAACGCAGACGTGAAAACAGAATCAAAATCTTAAATCTCGGTTCCCGAATTGACTTTATTCCTGACTGGCGCATCAAATTATTATACCGTAAAGATCTGGAAAAGGAAAAAGAGCTCAGCCGCACCATCTTTCTTACCTATCTGCACCAATGCTTTACCCTGGACTTTATCTTTGAGCGCACAGACTATGAAGAACGCTATGAAATAAGGCTCAACCTGCTTAATCTGGGAAGCATTTAAGGGAAGGAGGAAGGATGAAGGATGAAGGATGAAAGGGAAAAGAAGGAAGTCGCCAGTATGAAGGAAAAAAAGAATTTTTCTTTATCATTTAAAATTAATTTTTTTCCTCACATTTTCTTCATCAGCTTTACAAATTTCATCCTTCATCCTTCATCCTTCATCCTTTATTTCATTCATCATTCATCCTTCATCCTTTATTTCATTCATCCTTCATACTTCATACTTTAAAAATATGTCCCCAAACAAAATCAAAATCCTGCCACCAGAGTTACAGAACCAGATTGCGGCCGGAGAGGTGGTTGAGCGTCCGGCCAGCGTGGTCAAAGAACTCATTGAAAATAGTCTGGATGCCCGGGCCACAAGGATTATCGTCAAATTAGAAGCAGGCGGGCAAAGACTGATCCAGGTTCAGGATAATGGACATGGCATAGCCGCGCAGGATTTGCCCCTGGCCTTAACCCGTCATGCAACCAGTAAACTTTTTAGCCTGAATGACTTGCAGGCCATAAAAAGTTTTGGTTTCAGGGGAGAAGCCCTGCCCAGCATAGCATCGGTCTCTCATCTGACCATCTCTTCTATCACCGGCAAACAGAAAGAAGGACATTTTGTAGAAGTTATGTTTGGCCGGATCATTGATCAGGGTCCCGCGGCTATTGCCTCCGGTACAACAGTCAGAGTGGAAAACCTTCTGGCCAATGTTCCTGCCAGATTAAAATTTCTTAAGAAGCAGACCACAGAACATAAAAAATGCACGGATATTTTTTGCCGCTTTGCCCTGGCCTATCTAAATACTGATTTTGAACTCTTTTCCGGCCCCCGTTCCCTGTTAAGATTCTTTGCTGGTCAATCACTTGCAGACAGGTTACAACAAATCTGGCCCGGGCAAATAACAGCGGGATTAAAACCTTTTGAGCTCAAAACAGATGGCCTGCACATTTTTGGGCTTGCTGGTTCTCCTGACACAGCCCAGGCAAGGGCTGAACGCATCTATTTTTATGTCAATAACAGGCCAGTCACGGACAAACTTCTCCTGTCTGCCTTAAGACAGGCCTATAAAGGCACACTTTTAAGCCGGGAATTTCCCCAGGCTGTATTGTTTATTGATCTTCCACCAGATGAAGTGGATGTAAATGTGCATCCAGCCAAGGCTGAGGTCAGATTCAAAGATGAGCAATTTATTTTCTCTCAGGTTACAAGGGCAGTTGGACAGATTTTTACAACCCGGATAGCAACAGCGCCATTATCTGAATCTCATCAGCCAACCAGCACTTCACCACTTAAAGATAACACCTACACCAGGCTCCCCATGCCTGAAATTAAATTTGATCTATCAAACAACACACCACCCCAGCCTGACCCCGAACATGAACATTCTCCACCATCTGAACTGCCAGCACAGAATTATGTTCACGAACTTACGCCCCTCAGATATGCTGCAGAACCATCAGAACAACCTCTTTATTTAGGACAAATTGACAAAACCTATTTACTTTTAAAAATAAAAAATCAATTCATGATTCTGGACCAGCACGCTGTGCATGAACGCATCCTTTACGAACAAAACAAAAAAAGGGGCTTTAAAGGAGTTAAAAAAAATCTTGTCATCCCTTTAGAACTTATCTTACATCCTGCTGAACAAAAGGCTTTAATTTCTTACTGGCCTAAACTGGAATCCCTCGGCTTTGTGCTGGAACAGGTGACATCCCGGAGAACAATTGTTAAAGCTATTCCTCAGGATTTAAGCCCTGGCCAGGCAAAAGACTTTCTGCAAACCCTCTTAAGCAGAGAAATTGATACTCTTGATGAAATCTGGATACTTATGGCCTGCCGGGCAGCCATAAAAGCAGGACAGGAATTAACTGATGACGAGGCCCTGGGGCTGATTAATTCCTGGCTTACATGCCCCAATAAAGACTATTGCCCTCATGGTCGTCCTGTGGCTATTGTCCTGGAAGGCAGGCTGCTGGAGAAAATGTTTAAAAGGAAATGACAAGGAGGTACTATGAATATCCTGATAGTTGGCTCAGGTGGCCGGGAACATGCTCTGGCCTGGAAAATAAAACAAAGTCCTTTAGTCAAAAAATTATATATAGCTCCAGGCAATGGCGGAACTGCCCAGGAAGGAGAAAATGTGTCTATTGGCGCTGGAGATATTCCTGAACTGGTGCAGTTTGCCCGGGACAAAAAAATTGACCTTGTGGTGGCTGGGCCTGAGCTTCCCCTGGTTCTGGGGCTAAAAAATTCCCTGGACAAGGCCGGCATCCCATGCTTTGGGCCTGGTGCTTTTTGCGCTCAACTGGAAGGTAGCAAGGCCTTTGCCAAGTCACTCATGGCTGAAGCAGAGGTACCAACAGCAGATTTCAAGGTCTTTGACGATTATATCCTGGCCAGAGAATATCTTGCCGCGCAAAAAACTCCTATCGTAGTCAAGGCCAATGGCCTGGCCGCAGGCAAAGGGGTCATTGTTGCCGAAACTCTGGAAGAGGCCCAAAAAGCCCTTGAAGACATGATGGTCAAAAAAGTATTTGGCGCTGCAGGAGACAGAGTGGTCATTGAGAAAGCCTTGACCGGCGAAGAAGCTTCCTTCCTGGCCTTTTGCGATGGCCACAACATTGCCTTTCTACCTTCTTCACAGGATCACAAACGTATTGGCGAAAACGACACCGGTCCCAATACCGGCGGCATGGGCGCTTATAGCCCGGCCCCGATTTTGCCTGAAGATAAATTTGAGGAAACAGCAAATCTTGTAATCAGACCAATAATTCAACATCTGGAAGAAATGGACCACCCATTTAAAGGCGTCCTCTATGCAGGTCTGATGATCACTGATTCAGGGCCAAAGGTCCTGGAATATAATGTCCGTTTTGGTGATCCTGAATGTCAGCCTTTACTTATGCGTCTTGAAACTGATCTGGTGGAGGTCATGCTGGCCTGTGTGGAAGGAACTCTAAACAAAATCCCATTGAAAATTAATCCCAAACATAGCATGTGTGTTGTCCTGGCAGCCAAAGGCTATCCAGGCCAATATGCCAAAGGACATGAAATATCAGGCATAAAAGAAGCAGACAACCTGCCAGGCGTAAAAGTTTTTCATGCTGGCACGACCATCAAAGACGGAACAATAGTCACCAATGGTGGGAGGGTACTTGGAGTTACAGCCCTCGGCAATAATCTAAAGCAAGCAAAAGAAAATGCCTATGCAGCAGTAAGCAAAATAAACTTTAAAGATATGTATTTCAGGCGGGATATTGGAGATAAGGGACTGAAAAAAGGAAGTTAATTCGCCTGTCCCCGCACGGAAAAATTTACTTCTTGCAGGCGACTCTTAAAAAGGTGAGATTTGAGTTTTTGCAGTTGCCTCAATGATCATTGTGAAACTTAAGCTGTCAGATTTCTCCATAAAGCAATGACCTGTTTTTTCTGATTTTCTAAAGTATAATGTTTAATTGTCTCCTGGCCAGCATGTAATGTTTTGTATAATTCGTCAGAGGAGTCTAACCACCATTGAACAGCCATTTCCAGATTGAGGACAGCATCAATAACATCGCCGTCTGCTGAGTAGAGGCCATTTCCCTGCCAGGGGACAGGGCGTAGTTTTAAACGGGGGTTGTAACCATTTTCTGGTAGGGCCTGGCGCATGTAATCCCATCCACCAAATCCTGAAAATCCTACTGGAAGGCAGCCGCAGGCCATTGCCTCAAGTGGAGGGAGAGGACAGCCTTCAGGAAAACCAGTAGCCAGAAAAATGTGTGATTTTTTTAAAATAGTTGCGACTTCCCGGGCATTTAGTCCGCTGATGGCAAAAAAGCGAATCTTGTTTTGAAGCTGTCTGGCAAGGGGGCGAGTTTGAAAAATAGTAATAATTTGTTTTGCCAGCGCACTGTTTTTTCTTGGCATGTAAGCAATATTGAGTATGTCAGAGGATTTGCTATCAGGTAGAGAAAATAGATTTGTATCAATGCCGGGCCTGAGAATTGGTGAGATTACCTGTAATGTATCTTTAATAAATTCTGCTACTGGATGGGAAACAGCTATGAATGAAACTGGCAAATCCTGCCATGATATATTTTCAGGCAGGGCTGAAAACAAATATGCCCAATTTTGACAATATACATAACAGGTTGCATTGGCCTGGATTCCTGGCAGTAAAGCATTAAACCAGCCTTCAGGAATGAGCCAGATATCTTCTTCTGTTAAAGACAGGTCAGACCACTTGATAATTGGGGGCAGATTACTTTCAATAGATGGTTGCCAGCCTGGTTTGTCCATGCAGACAAGATAGACTTTAAAACCTTTATGGTATAGAAAGGATGCCAACCGATAAAGGACCACCAGTCCTCCGCTTGTTTTTTTCAGAGGCGGGATAAAGATATATGTTTTTTTCATTATTGTTAGAAGTCAAAATTAACGATTATTACAAAACAGTTAACTCGTAATCACTTAAAATAATTTAAAACTTAACATTTTCTGCAAAAACAATGTTTTGCAGGATAGTTTTGTCAACTATACTTTTTGGGTAAGTTACGTCAAGAGGAATTATGTCATGAGATTAGCAGCAGTTATTCTTCATTATGGCGATCCAGCACTGACAGGAAGACTTTATGAACAATTAAGAGCAGGTATGTCAGAAAATTATAATAATCTTTATGTACTGGATAATCATGCCCCTGAGCCGTTCCCTGATTCATGGCAAAGACTTCCTGAGAATAGGTTCTGGGCTGGAGCTTTAGATTATTGTATAGCAGAATTTGAGAGAGCAGGTTTTACTCATCTCTGGTTTTTGAATAATGATATACTTTTTCTCTCTGATCCTCCACTAATAGAGCGTGTAAACCAGAGGTTGGCGTATCTGGAGCATCGCCTGACAAAGGTTGGCATATACTCACCATGTTTTACAACTAATCCATATCATCCCCAGATGGTTAAAGGTGAAGGGAATGGATTCAGGCTGGTAAGGTATATTGATGGCATTGCCCCTGTTATTAATCTGAAGTGTTGCCGTGATGTTGGCGGACTGGATTGTAAAGATAATCCAATAGGTTATGGAGTGGATGTCTGGTTATCGTTTCGTGCCTATGTCAGAGGATGGGCGGTCGTGGTTGATCAGGCAATTGTTGCAAAGCATTTTTATCATTCTACTGCCAGGCAGGTTGATAATTTTTTAGAGCGGGCTGCTTTCATGGCAACAGATTATTTAAGGGCCAGGCTTGGGGATAAATTTAAAACTCTTCTGGGAAATCTGGCAAAAGAGTATCAATATGTTGAATAATTATAACAAGATAATTTTCAGGAGTTGAATAGTGAGTAATAACTATCTTGTCTCGATAATTATCCCTGTTTATAACCAATGGCAATTGACCAGAAATTGTCTTTTGAGTCTGAAGCAATATACGCCAGGAGAAGATTTTGAAGTTATAGTTGTGGATAATGGATCGAGCGATGAGACCCATACGCATTGTCCAATAGTGGGTCAGAATCTTTTTGGGCAGCAATTTCGATATATCAGGCTTGAGAAAAATATAAATTTTGGGCCGGCCTGTAATTTGGGCGCTAAGAAGTCCCAGGGTCATTTTTTATTTTTTTTAAATAATGATACTCTGGTGACAGAAAATTGGCTGCCGCCACTTTTAAAAGCTTTTGATGAGGATAAAAATTTAGGTGCTGTAGGGCCATTACTTTTGTATCCTGATAATACCGTTCAGCACCTGGGGGTGACAGTTTCCCTTGGCAAGAAAGTTCTTCATTTATATGCATACTTTCCTTGCAACCATTTTGTAACACGGAAGAAGAGATATTTACAGGCTATTACTGGTGCGGCGTTTTTGATTACAAAAGAGTTGTTCTTTAACTTATCTTGTTTTTATGAAATTTATAGAAATGGTTTAGAAGACGTTGATTTTTGTATCCAGATCAGTTTGGGTGGAAAAAGAATGACTGTTATTCCTGATAGTGTTATATATCATCTTAAAAGCCAGACGCCAGGCAGGAGAGAACATGATGAATTTAATATAAATATTTTTACCATGCGTTGTAGATCTCAATTAAATGCTGATACGCATTTATTTTATTTAGATGATGGATATGATATTTATTTGACATACTATTTATCTATTGTCCCAGCTTTAACACAGGCAAGAAAAGAAGAGTTATGTAAAGATCGTCCTGATGTGTTTAATTTAAATTGGGTTATGGAGAAAATTGCCCTTGAGCCATTCTGGTGGGATGGATACAAGGAAATATTTTCTTATTGGATAGAAAAGAAAAATTATGAGAATGCATTGAGTATTATTCATAAAGC
>OFAY01000111.1_pt1 | contig 11541 bp, 13 predicted proteins | sample 1520371 | NCBI WGS metagenome assembly OFAY01 (sample SAMEA3696446, study PRJEB22514) | metagenome | biome: water; feature: marine; material: hydrothermal vent | place: Pacific Ocean | collected 2014-08-12 | depth 1521 m | reverse complement strand
TGCCCAACCAATGATCCCCGTGTACGTGGGTATTGAATACTGCTAATATTGGTTTATCAGTAATTTTTTTAACTTCATCAACAACTCTTTTACCGGTTTGGTAACTACCGCCTGGGTCAATCACAATAACACCATCAGCACCAATCACCATGCCAGGATTATTCATAAAACCATGATTTTGCTTGTTGGGCTCGCCCAATGGGCCGTGTATGATATGAGTGTTGTCTGCAATCGCTTCAAATTTATAATCACCTAAACCATCAATCACCCAAGCATGTGTGAGCGTTGAAAGCGCCAATGTGAATAGTAGTGTTAATTTTTTCATTATTCTCTCCCTTGCTATAAAGGTATTATTGTACCTTTATAGCCTTTAATACGATAAGCTTATGCGTAAAAAACCAAAGATATTAAATATCGAAACCCTTGCTACCACACGATTTTTTAATATTGAAAAGTTGGACTTAGAATTCTCCAATGGTGAGAGGCGTCAATATGAGCGCCTCAAACCACCCGGAGAAGGTGCAGTGTTGGTTATTCCAATGCTGGATGATGACACAGTGTTAATGATTTACGAATATTCAGGTGGTACTGACCGTTATGAATTAGCACTAACTAAGGGAAAGATTGACAAAGGAGAATCACCCATTGATGCGGCTAATCGCGAGTTGATGGAAGAGATTGGTTATGGCGCTAAAGACCTTAAGTTAATTAAGACCATGACACTAGCCCCTGGCTATCAATCGAATTTCACCCATATTGTTTTGGCGCAAGATCTTTATGAGGCCAGTGCTGAGGGCGATGAGCCCGAACCATTAGAAGTGGTAGAATACAGGTTGAGTGATTTAGAGCAATTGGTTTATCACCAAGACTTAACTGAAGCCAGAAGTATTGCAGCGCTTTACATGGCTAAGGAAATTATCAGAAAACAAAACCTGTGATTGATATTCCGCAAGACTTCATCCTTCATTCACCAACTGTTCCATTTCCTGATATTGAGTTGGCGTTAGAAGAGCCCAATGGCTTAATCGCCATTGGCGGTGATTTATCAACCGAACGCTTATTAGATGCTTATCAACAAGGTATTTTTCCTTGGTATAGTGAAGGTGAGCCCGTGCTTTGGTATAGCCCAAACCCTAGAATGGTGATCACCAAAGAAACGCTGCATGTTTCAAAAAGTTTAGACAAGGTACTTCGTAGTAATCGTTTCGAAGTTCGTACGAATACAAATTTTGAGCAAGTAATCCATAAGTGCAAAGATATCAAGCGTAAAGATCAAGACAGCACTTGGATTGATAATGACATGGTACAAGCCTATATTCAATTGCATCATCAAGGTCATGCGCATTCTATTGAAGTATATGAGGGTAATCAATTGGCAGGTGGCTTGTATGGCGTGGCAATTGGCAAAGTGTTTTTTGGTGAGTCGATGTTCTCTTGTGCAAGTAACGCCTCGAAAGTAGCTTTAGTACATCTGTTAAAAAATACTGATTATCAACTGATTGATTGTCAAGTAGAAAATCCTCATTTAAAAAGCTTGGGCGCCTTTAATATAGAGCGATCTGCGTTCGTGCAACAGCTACGGGATTTGGGGTAAAATAAAGGCTTATCTTTTATACAATTGTGGTGACAACATGAATACAACCCTTAAATTAGCAGCATTAATTTTAGTCATTATCGGCTTATCTTCTTGTGGAAAAATGGGTGAATTAGAGCCAGTCAAGGCTGAGGCAGTTGCTATGAAAATCAGCACAATAACTCAAGTCGATATCGCCTAAGTTTAAAAATATCCATTTTTTACGACCTTGAGCTTTTCTTACAAAAATCAAAAATTACAAGCTGAATCTGTTGCGATAACAGATTTAATGGCGACTTACGGCTCACCACTCTATGTTTATTCTCAAACAGACATTGAGAATAACTGGCGTGAGTTCGACACAGCATTTGGTAGTCATCCACATTTGGTTTGTTACGCGGTTAAAGCTAATTCAAACTTAGCGGTACTCAACACATTGGCCAAAATTGGCGCGGGCTTTGATATCGTGTCTGAGGGAGAACTAGAGCGTGTATTAGCAGCTGGTGGGCAGGCAAATTGTTGTGTATTTTCAGGCGTGGCTAAAACAGCTCGTGAGATCAAACGTGCATTAGAAGTGGGCGTACGTTGTTTTAATGTTGAATCAGCTTCTGAATTAGACAGAATTGAATCAGTGGCACAATCGTTAAATACGCAAGCGCCAATCTCTATTCGCATTAATCCAAATGTTGATGCAAAGACACATCCTTATATCTCTACTGGCCTCAAAGAAAATAAATTTGGTGTCGATATTGATGATGCTATTAATTTATATCAACAAGCAAATAATTCTAAGTATTTGAGCGTGCAAGGTCTTGATTGCCATATTGGCTCACAACTCACTGAAGTGTCTCCTTTTTTAGATGCGTTAGACAAGGTGTTAGAACTGGTTGATCAACTCAACCAGCAAGGTATTTCAATTGCGCATTTAGATTTAGGTGGCGGTGTCGGCATTCAATATGACGACGAGCAGACCATCGATATTAAAGCTTACGTTGAAGCAATGATTGCCAAAGTGGGTAATATTGAGATAATTTTAGAGCCTGGAAGATCAATTGTGGGAAATGCAGGTGTGTTTATCACTAAAGTTGAATTTTTAAAGCAAAATTCTGAGCATTCATTTGCCATCATTGATGGTGCAATGAATGATCTTTTACGCCCTAGTTTTTATAATGCCTATCATCAAGTTTTACCTGTTGATGAAAATGCTAGTGGCATTCAGGCTAGCTGGGGTTTAGTTGGGCCGATTTGTGAAACCGGTGATTTTTTAGCCAAAGGCAGAGAGTTAAGTTTGTCGCAGGGTGATTATTTAGCGCTTATGTCGGCTGGCGCTTATGGCTTCACCATGAGTTCGAATTACAATTCCCGTCCACGAGTGGCCGAGGTAATGGTGAGTGGCGAGCAACATCACTTGGTACGAGAGCGAGAAACCATCCAAGATTTATTTGAAAAAGAGAATATTATAAATGACTAAGTTAACAAACAATCAGAAGAAATTTTTAAGATCAATGGGCCACGCCCTAAAACCGGTGGTAATGGTAGGTCAACACGGTTTGAGCGAATCAGTTTTGGCTGAGCTTGAATCAACCATGAATAAGCATGAGTTGCTAAAGATCAAGGTTCGAGCAGACGGCAAAGACGAAAAACAACAAATGATTAACCAAATTGTAGAGGTGTCAAAATCACATCTTATTCAAGTAATTGGCAATATAATGGTGATTTACCGTGCCTTTGATGAAGATCCGCAGATTATCTTACCGAGAAAGTAATGAAGATTGCCATAAGTGCAGCTGAAACTTCAGGTGACTTAATTGGCTCTAAATTGGTTCAAGCGTTAAAAGTGCAAAACACCGATCACCAGATAGAAGGCTTGGCAGGTGAAAAAATGATCGCTGCTGGCTGTACACAACGCTGGGATCAAAACCTAGTTAATGTCATGGGTTTTAGTGAAGTTTTGAAAAAACTGCCTTCTTTATTGCGATTACGTAAAACCATTGTTGATTATTATTCAACTAATAAGCCTGATGTTTTTATTGGTGTGGATGCCCCTGATTTTAATTTTGTCATTGAGAAAAAATTAAAAAAACAAGGTGTGAAAACAGTGCATTACATTTCGCCATCTGTGTGGGCATGGCGTCAAAGCCGTATCAAAAAAATCAAGCAATCAACTGATTTGGTATTGTGTGTCTTTCCATTTGAAGTGGATTTTTATAAAAAAAATCAACAAAAAGCATTATTTGTTGGTCATCCATTAGCCCAAAGCTTAACCCCAAGACAAAATCATATAGCGGGTAAAAATATCGTTTTAATGCCTGGGTCTCGTGAGGGTGAAGTCAAACGATTATTGCCAGAAATGTTATCAGCAGTCCGATTAATGACGGGTCAAGATCATGAGTTAAACTTTCACTTGGTATTGGCCAATGGAAGCTTGCAGGAATGGGCAGAGCAACAAATTCAAAAATTAAACTTAAGTATATCAGTGGGTGACGCACATCAGCGCATTGAGCAAGCAGACTTGGTGTTGGTAGCATCAGGCACGGCCACCTTGGAAGTAGCATTGATTGGCGTGCCGATGGTGGTAGTTTATAAACTATCGGCCATCAGTTATTTTATTGCTTCACGATTGGTTAAGAGTCCGTACGTTTCATTGCCAAATGTGATTGCCAACCAGGCCTTAGTGCCAGAGCTGATTCAAAAAGATGCGAGTGGTGAAAATATTGCCCAACATGCAATCGAGATATTGAATAGAGACAATCAATCTTTGGTTAAAGAATTTAGTGCTATTCATGCACAGCTTAAACACGACGATGATGACCAAGCAGTAAAAGCGATTATGGATCTGGTTGGCGATTCACAGCAATCCTCTGAGAGGGTTCATGAGTGAAGATAGTTTGAAGGCTGTACAACAGGCACTGAAAGAAGATATTGGTTCAGGTGATGTCTCAGCCAGTTTGTTGCCTAATGCTCAAGTTGAAGCGAATATTATCGCTAGAGAGTCGGCGGTTATCTGCGGTATTGACTACGCACAACATGCATTTTCACTGGTTGATGATTCAATTCAAATCAACTGGATGGTTGCTGACGGTGACCAAGTTGTTGAAAATCAAACCTTATGCACGTTGAATGGCTTCGCCAGTTCTATCGTGACGGCAGAACGAGTGGCATTGAATTTTTTACAAATGCTGAGCGCAACAGCAACACAAACGCATATTTTGGTGTCGAAAATCGCACACACTAATACACAGTTGTTAGACACCAGAAAAACCATTCCCGGATTACGTTTGGCGCAAAAACAGGCAGTCAAATGCGGTGGCGGCGTTAATCATCGGTTAGGTTTGTATGACTGCGTTATGCTCAAAGAAAATCATATTATTGCCGCTGGATCAATCAAACAAGCGGTTCAATCAGCGACTGAAAAATACCCTAATTTACCACTTATTGTTGAAGTTGAAAGCTTAGGTCAATTACAACAAACATTGTTGCTTGGTGACATTACTCGAGCGTTGTGCGATAATTTCTCGATAGATGATTTGGCCAAGGCAGTTGTATTAGCAAAAGACAAGCTACCACTAGAGGCTTCTGGCAATATTGATGCCGATAATATTGTGGCAACAGCCAATACCGGTGTGGATTATATTTCGATTGGCGGTATGACCAAAAACATCCAAGCCATTGATTTATCGCTAAGGTTTTCCTGAGGCAAAAAATACGGGTGACAATAAGTCGTCTTTGGTGTTGTATTTAAGCGCTTCTCCATTTTTATCAATCACAGAGCCACCTGCATTTTGTAAGATGCAAACCCCAGCTGCCGTGTCCCATTCTGAACAAGGGCCAAATCTTGGGTAGTAATCATAACGACCTTGTGCAATTTGGCAGAATTTGAGCGCACTGCCCAAGCGGCTAATTTCATAATCAGCTTGCTGACTAAGGTGGCTTGTTAGTTGTTCATTGTGAAATGAATGATGGCCAATTACCACTTGGAGCGGGCTTGATGGTGCATGAGTTTTTAAAGTAACTTCAACATCGTTTTGACGCTTAAAAGCCTGTCCATCGAGTGTGTAATAATGAATCTGATCTAATGGCGCATAAATCATGCCAAATACAGGCGTATTGTCTTTGATATAAGCAACACAAATGCAAAATTCACCCGTGTGTTCTAGAAAATCCCGTGTGCCATCGAGTGGATCAATCAGCCAGTATTCTGACCATGTTGAGCGCTCGTCAAATGAGATTTCATCAGACTCTTCTGAGAGGATAGGTGTGCCGGGCGTGAGTTCCTCTAACCCCTCAACAATGAGCTGATGAGCGGTTTGATCAACAACAGTAAGAGGTGTTTGATCAGATTTCACTTTAACATCCATGTCACTTTTATAAAAAGACATGATTACTTCACCAACTTCGGTTGTTAGTGTGGTTAATGGAGTTATTAGTGAATCAAACATATAAAACTATCATACCGTTTTTCTTTCTGAAAGACGAATTACAAGTATTTTTCTTTTCCTCCCAGAGGGTTGCTGTATATCTCCAGCATGAGACAGGTTTGTAAATTACAAGTGTTTTCCTTTTCTAGTAGGCGGGCGTAGGAATGAGAGAAGGAGTATAGGTGTAACTATATGACTGAACGAAAGACAAGCACAACAACCTAGAAAAGGAAAAAGCGCAGTAATTTTAATGTGGTGGGCCTACTTGGACTTGAACCAAGGACCAATCGATTATGAGTCGATTGCTCTAACCAGCTGAGCTATAGGCCCGTAAGGGTTTTATTCCAAGAAGCTTTGTAGTTTGTGCGCACGAGAAGGGTGTCTTAGTTTGCGCAAAGCTTTGGCTTCGATTTGACGAATACGTTCACGGGTTACATCAAACTGACGGCCAACTTCTTCAAGTGTGTGGTCGGTATTCATATCAATACCAAAACGCATTTTTAAAACTTTCGCTTCTCGAGGTGAAAGGTTTGCTAATAGTTCACCTGTCGTTTCCTTTAAGCTTTCTCTGGTTGTAATTTCCACCGGAGAGGATAAGTTGGTGTCTTCAATAAAATCACCAATATTTGAATCTTCATCATCACCTACTGGTGTTTCCATGGATAAAGGCTCTTTGGCGATTTTTAAAATCTTAATGATTTTGTATTCTGGTAATTCCATTTCTACTGCTAACTCTTCAGGTGTGGCTTCACGGCCAAATTTTTGTAAGAGTTGGCGACGAACACGGTTGAGCTTGTTGATGGTTTCGATCATGTGTACTGGAATACGGATAGTGCGCGCTTGGTCAGCAATTGAACGAGTAATAGCCTGACGAATCCACCAGGTTGCATAAGTTGAAAATTTATAACCACGACGATATTCAAACTTATCAACTGCTTTCATTAAACCTACATTACCTTCTTGGATCAAGTCTAAGAATTGCAAACCACGGTTAGCGTATTTTTTAGCAATGGAGATAACCAAACGCAGGTTTGCCTCAATCATTTGAGATTTTGCCTTCTTGGCGCGACGATCACCACGACGATATAATTTGTTTAATGCTTTAAGCTCTGGCACTGTGAGTTGCATCTCTTTTTCATATTCAAGAAGATTTTTTTGTGCATAGTAAATTTCATCTTTACTGATTTTTAATGCAGCGGCTACTTTTTTATCTAATTTAGCGCCTTTTAACCAATCAAAATTGGTTTCATTGTCGGTGAATAATTTAAAGAATTGCTCTCTTTCCATGCCGGCATAAAGACAAGCATTTTGGATAGTTTTTTCTTGTTTTTTCATCATGGCAACACGGTCGCAAATAACCTCCATCATCGTGCTTACTAATTTTGGCGCAAGACGCAAATCAGATAAACCATTTGATAATTGCTCACGGGCAGCAACCGTCTTTTTGTGACGGAAGCCGTGTTTTTCATTAATAGCTTGGTAGTTTCCAGAACATTTTAGAATGGTGTCAAAGCGAGTATTCACTCTGTCCTCATCTGGACCCGTGTATTCCATTTCTTCCATGTCTTCGTATTCTTCGTCATCATCAAACTCACCGGCATCAAAAGCGGCTTTTTTTGCTAAAAAATCTTCAGCATCACCTTGGTAACCAATGATCACATCAGTCATCTTACATTTTCCTTCTTCAAGACGTGTGTGTGCTTTAAAGAAGAAGTCCGTGATAGATGGGTAAAGCGTAATGGCTTTCATGATTTCAAAAACACCTGCTTCAATTTCTTTGGCGATGCGAACTTCATCTGACTGCTCTAATAAGTCGACCACGCCCATTTCACGCATGTACATTCTGACAGGATCTGTGGTTCTACCAAATTCTGAATCAAGCGCCGCTAGTGCTGCAATAGCAGCTTCAGCAGAAGTAGATTGCGCTTTAGCGCCTGACTCTACAACCAAGGTATCAGCATCAGGGACAGTTTCAGATACAACAATATCTAATTCTTCCAAAATAGTAACGATTGGCTCGATTTGTTCTTGTGTGAGCAAATCCTTTGGTAACAGATCATTTAGTTCGGCGTAGGTCAAGTAACCCTTATCCTTGCCAATCATGATAAGTTTTTGTAGTGCTTGTTTGTGTTCTTTAGTTGTAGATTTCATAAATCGATGTTCTTGAGTTGAATAGGTGACTGACCAAAGGAAGGATTATACATAAAATTTTTACTCAAAAATCATAGCCTTGAGTCCTTTTAGGCTAGTTATTGAGTATCGGTAAAGATAGTGCTAATAGATTCTTCACCACTGATGCGTTTAATCACCTCTGCCAAGGTTGGTGCAATAGACAGTTGTCGTATTTTGCTGCAGTTAGCCGCATCTTTAGATAAAGGAATGGTATTGGTGGTGACCAATTCATCGAGTTCAGAGTTGTTAATGGTGTCAATGGCATTGCCAGAGAGTACGGCATGGGTTGCATAAGCCACGACATTTTTTGCACCTTTCTCTTTTAAGATACCAGCTGCTTGGCATAAAGTGCCAGCCGTATCAACCATGTCATCAATAATAATACAAGTGCGGCCTTCCACATCGCCAATCACATTCATGACTTTTACCATGTTAGGCGCGGGACGGCGTTTATCAATAATCACAAGATCCGCATCGTTGATACGTTTTGCAGCAGCACGTGCACGCACTACACCACCTACGTCAGGCGAGACAACCACAACATCGTCATAACCCTTAGACAAAATATCGCCAATCATGACAGGTTGTGCGTAAATATTGTCAATCGGAATATTGAAAAATCCTTGAATTTGGTCTGCGTGTAAATCGACTGTTAAGATACGATCTACACCAGAAGCTTCCACCATTTTAGCGGCTAATTTTGCGGTAATGGGTACACGGGTTAAACGCGAGCGACGGTCTTGTCTTGAATAACCAAAGTAAGGCACAACCGCCGTAATACGAGCTGCTGATGAGCGTTTAAGTGCATCAACGATGACTAAGAGTTCCATCAATGTCTCAGCAGGTGAAGGTCCGCAAGTTGGCTGGATAATAAACACATCACAACCACGTACGTTTTCTAAAATTTCAACTTGTGATTCACCGTCGCTGAATCGTCCAACTATGGCTTTACCTTGGGTAAGGTTAAGTTGAGAAATAATTTCGCCAGAAAGTAGTGGATTAGCGTTACCGCTAAAGATTTTAATTTTGTCGAGTGACATAGATATTAGTAATGACCATTAAAGTGCTTGAATTATACTACGATAGCAAAATAGATTTGTTAAATACTTTTTGTATCTTTATTTAGCCATTGTTGAAATTTGATTAAGTGCTCAAAGATCACTTCCTTGCTTTGTTCGGGTGCATAGAATGGCTATTAATTTTATGAGTATTTTTTATGCAAGTATTTTTTCTTTGAACAAGGAGAGTTCTCAAAAATTTGATTGAGCATAGATACTGCTATGTGATTGAAAAATTTTTAGGATTCGACGCCGTTCAAAGGAAAAAGACGAAGCAGAAAATGGCTGGGCTGGCAGGATTTGAACCTGCGCATGACGGGATCAAAACCCGTTGCCTTACCGCTTGGCGACAGCCCATTAAAGTGTTTAACCGTTAGGTTAAAGCTGGAGAGGTATTGAGCGCTTGCGCTACAAAGCCAGACCATTGTTTTGGTAGATTGTCGAGTGCTACCAAAGCATCTTTCTCATGTTTAAATTCCACAAACACACAGCTTCCTGTGCCGGTCATTCTTGGCTGGTATAGATAATTTTTAGCTGATTTTAAATGCACTAACGCTTCTAAAACTTCGCCTTCTAAATCTATGGCCGCCTCAAGACAATCATTATGTGGATTGATTAACTCTGAGAAGTCGGACATTTTCCCTATCTGTGAGGTCATTGTCAATGCTTTGTGAGAGAATATTTCTTTGGTCGAGATATGTTTGTTGATTGAGGCCACTAAAAGTAGTGTTTTGGTAGCGTCATTGGCGTGAGTATTTCGCCCACACCTTCAGCCCAGGCGCTATGTCCAGCAATAAAAATAGGCACATCAGCACCGAGCGCTAAACCGATTGTTGAGAGTTGTTGATTTGAATATCCTATGCTCCATAGTTGATTAAGTGCAATGAGTGTGGTCGCAGCATTAGAACTACCACCACCCAGCCCACCACCAGCAGGGATATTTTTAATCACAGAAATATCAGCACCAAGGTTTGTACCTGTTGCTGTTTGCAATGCTTTGGCTGCTTTGATAATCAGATCTTGATCTTCAGGCACGTTTTCATTGCCACTAGTGCGTGCTATCACACCATCTTGTCTAATGTTAAAACTTAATTCGTCGCAATAATCCAGTAATTGAAAAATACTTTGTAGGTTGTGGTAGCCGTCTTCGCGTTTAGAATTGATGTGCAAAAACAGGTTAATTTTCGCAGGTGAATGCCAAGTGTTAGACATTAATAAAGACATCTCGATAATGTTTTAACTGCTTAATAGAATCGTGAGTATCTGATAACGCCAAGTGTGCAGATTCTCCTTCTCGTACCATTTTAACTTCAGGCTTCCAGCGTACAACTAACTCTGTAAGAGTGGTGACATCAATGTGTCGATAATGAAAGAATTGCTCTAGTGTGGGCATGTAGTTGTATAAAAAACGCCTATCTTGGCAAATGCTATTGCCACACATCGGCGAGACGCCTGGGTTGACATATTTTTGTAAAAAATCAAGGGTTTGGATTTCAGCTTGTTTGGTGGAAATCTCACTGTCTTTAACGCGTTGTACCAGTCCAGAGTTTCCATGATGTTCAGTATTCCATTCATCCATACCAGCCAGGATTGTACTGCTTTGATGAATAGCCAATGCCGGGCCTTCGGCCAATACGTTAAGGTCCTTGTCAGTCACAATGGTTGCGATTTCAATAATGACGTCTTTTTCTGGCAATAAGCCCGTCATTTCTAAATCGATCCAAATTAGGTTAGTGTCTTTATCCATTTTTAAGTTCCTTGAGTGTGTTTTAGCAGCCAGTCGATTCACGAACGAAGTCGTCTAATTTTTGGTGGGCAGAGCCACCATTTAAAATTTCAAGTGCCGTTTTGATGCCGGCTTGTAATGATTTTGCCATGCCAGAGACGTAGATGGCAGCGCCTGAATTCAGTGCAATAATATTTTTAGCAGCACCGTCTTTACCATCGAGTGCTTGTTGGATAAGTACCAAAGAGCTATCTGCATCATCGGCTTTAATGTCATTCAAATCACCTAAAGGCAGGCCGAATTCTGCAGGGTTGATGGTGTAAGTGGTTACTGCACCGTCTTTTAATTCTGCAACATAGGTGTCATCTGCAATGGAGATTTCATCCAAGCCGTCTTTAGAATGCACCACCATGACATGTTTAGACCCAAGGCTTTTAAGTACATTGGCAATAGGCTCGACTAAATTTTTGTCATACACACCCATAATTTGATGCGGTGCTTTTGCTGGGTTGGTGAGCGGGCCCAGTACATTAAAAATAGTGCGTACTGCCAAATCTTTACGTGCGCCGATTGCATGCTTCATGGCTGAATGGT
>OFAY01000099.1_pt1 | contig 12340 bp, 12 predicted proteins | sample 1520371 | NCBI WGS metagenome assembly OFAY01 (sample SAMEA3696446, study PRJEB22514) | metagenome | biome: water; feature: marine; material: hydrothermal vent | place: Pacific Ocean | collected 2014-08-12 | depth 1521 m | reverse complement strand
GCTTTTTGTTCTGCTTTTTTTACGCTGGTGCCTTTGGCTTTAAGACTGGTGCCATCAGGTAGGGTGACCTGGACATGGTATATTTTGGCATGTTCCGGGCCGAGACTCTCAAGTAGGGTATAAACAGGCCGCCTTTTGTAAATTTTTTGTGTTAGCTCCTGTAGCCTGGTCTTAAAGTCCTTTGAATCCTTTTTGAGGGATATTTTTTTCGGCCAGAAAGGAGAAAAGATTTTATTTATGCTTGTTCTAACCTGATCATAGCCTCCATCTATAAATATGGCTCCGAAAATTGCCTCTAAAGAGTCACTGAGCACAGATTCTCTGTTTTTTCCACCCTGCATTTCTTCGCCTTTTCCCAGCAGGATATAATGGCCAAGATCCAGTGACCTGGCTATCTGTGCCAGTGACGATTCATTGACCAGGCTTGCCCTGGCTCTGGTTAGCTCACCTTCTGGAGCCAGTGGAAAGGCGTCATAAAGTGCGCTGGAAATACATAGCTCAAGCACTGCATCTCCTAAAAATTCCAGCCGTTCATTATCTTCCAGACCGTGTTCATTAGCGAATGAACTGTGGGTCAGGGCCCTGTAAAGTAGGGATTTATCCTTAAATTTATAAAAAATATTTTTTTCCAGGTTGTGAATGTCTTCAAAAGAGAAAAAATTTTTCATTTCAGCTGGTCTCCTTTACATAGGGCTGGAAATATGATTTAATCTTTTTAATACATTAATTCAAGTAGTGCCCTTTCACCGAATAATTTTGCCCTTTCGCCAATAATCAGGTGAAATCTTATCTGGTCAATTAATTTAATCTATTCAGGATGAATGAGCAGAAAAAGTTTTAAAAAACTTTAAACTTTCCAGGAGGATAAAATGGTCGGAATTTATATCGGCTCAACCGCAGGGTATTCAGGCAAAAACATGCTCGCTATGAGCCTTGGGCTTAGATTGCAAAAAGAAGGATACAAGGTAGGCTATATGAAGCCCGTTGGAGCCATGCCCAAAGAAATAGATGGCAAGCTTGGCGACGAAGACGCCTTTTTTGTTCAGGAAATATTGGGACTTTCTGAGGATCCAGAAAAGGTTACCCCGGTGGTTGTAAATCAAGATTTCAAGGTAAAAGCCTTTAAAGGCGAATATAAGAATTTAATGGATAAGATTAAACAAAATTATGCAGATCTGAGTCAGGATAAGGATGTCATGATTGTGGCTGGCTCCGGCAGCATGTACTCCGGAAAATATTGCGGTGTTGATGGAGTGAGTGTGGTCAAAGCCTTAGGTTTGAAAGCATTGGTCATAGACCGTTATGTTAAAGAGCTTAATTACGATTACTTGCTTGCCCTGAAAGAGGATATGGGCGATAATATGATTGGAGCAGTTTTAAATGATATTCCAGCTAACATGTTAGATGAAGTAAAGAATATGCTGGCTCCTTTGATGGAGAGTAAGGGGGTCAAAATTTTGGGCATAATCCCGCGTGATTCTCTTATGGGAGCAATAAAAGTGTCAGACCTGGCCAGGCGCCTGGGGGGCAGGATCATTACTGCTTCAGAAAAGGCAGAACGGGTGGTAGAGAGTTTTCTTATAGGTACCATGCAGGTAGAAAACTTTATGACCCATTTTAAGCGCCATAAGAATTCCGCTGTTATTGTTGGTGGAGACAGGTCAGACGTACAACTGGTTGCGTTGGAAGGAAAATGTCAGTGTTTGATTTTAACCGGTAACCTGTATCCCAATGATATTATCCTGAGCCGGGCCGAGGTTTTAGATATACCTATTGTTATTGTCCGTGATGACACATATAGTGTAGCCAAGGAAATGGAAAACATTCTTTCCCGGCATAAATTGAGAGATGTAATCAAGATTCAGCACGGTGCTCAACTGGTTAACTCAGTACTTGAATATGATTATATGAAAAAAGCTATTGCCTTAAGTTAGCGGTAGTTTGTATGTTGTATTTATAATTGGAAACAATTTGAGGTTTAAAAAGGCACCTGTCAGGTGCCTTTTTTATTGGTGAGAAATATACCCGGCATCAATGAGTAAATTATCCTTTTGAGCGGCTCGCCTGGCTAAGAGGTCGCACTTTTCGTTTTCTTTATCTCCGCTATGGCCTTTAAGCCAGTGAAACTTGACCTCGTGTTTGTCTAAAAGGGGAAGAAGTCTTTGCCACAGGTCCTGGTTTTTGACCTTACTTTTGCCGGAGGTTTTCCAGCCGTTTTTTTGCCATTTTTTTATCCAATTCTGGTTGATGGCATTGGATACATATTGGGAGTCTGTATAAATGTCCACCTGACAGGGAAACTTCAAGGCTTCCAGTGCCTTGATAATGGCCAGAAGCTCCATGCGATTGTTCGTGGTCAATTGAAACCCCTGGGCCAGTTCTTTGCGTTTATCCTTATATTTTAAAATTGCTGCCCATCCACCCGGCCCTGGATTGCCCAGACATGCTCCATCTGTGTAAATAGTTACTTTATGCATTATTTTTCTTTTTGGGTTCGAGGTTTGCTCCTACATTCCCATTTCTTCCCATTTCACCCATTCTCTACATCCATAAGTTTCTGGCCGATGAGGCTTAATGCTTCAGCCAGACCCTGGGGCCAGCTGCCATTTTCAAAGTAGGGGACAAAATGTTTTTCTTGCAGGTAGCGCAGGAATTCGGTTCCCAGGACTTTCTCCACCAGGGGCGGGAACCTGACTACTACCTCTTTGTATTTAGGGGAAAGGCCGATGAAGATGGTTTTGGCATCCAGTTTGGGAATGAATATGCGTTCTTTTGTAATTTTTATGCGCAAAGACAGACCATATCTTTGTTTCAAAAGATCGGAGAATTTGTAAAGCATTTTCTTTTGTTTATTTGTCAATGTCTTTGTCTGGTCCCAGATGGATTGTTTGTGTGCGATTTTGGTAAGTGCTCTATCGTAATTTTTCCAGAAAAGGGATGCCACAATGATAAAAACGGCTGTCATCCCCAATATGCGTACCGCTCTCATGGCGGGACTTTCGTTTTTGCGTCCTAATGAAAATTTTGGCCTGCGAAAGAAAAACATTTTTACTGTCCTTTTTTAGTTGTGTCTCTATGATTTCACAATTCACTCGCACTCACACCTTTAAGCGCTGCAACAGGATTCATGCTGGCTGCCTGATTGGCTGGTTTTAACCCGAAAACGAGACCAATTAGAAGTGCAGAGAGACTTGATATTAAAAATATTTTTAGGGAGAATTCAATGGGGATAATGCCTAAATCGGATAATATCCGGCCAGTAAGCGTACCCAGGCCAAATCCGCATATAGCCCCCAGAATAGTTAAAATAACTGCTTCCGTCAAAAACTGGACTTTTATAGCCAATTTGTTTGCACCCAGAGCAAGTTTGAGGCCGATTTCATTCTTGCGTTCGTCAACGCTTAGATAAAAGAGATTGGCAAGGACAAATCCGCCAACTATGACTGCAACAGCGGCTGTTACCCCTAGAAAAAGAACCAGGCTGCCTTTGAGCATGGCCAGAAATTTTAAGATTTCTCTGGCTGTTAAGATGGTAAAGTCATCAGGCTGACCAGGGCTTAAGTGGTGTTCATGTCTTAAAAGCGCCCTTAAGTTCTTTACATGGTCATCCATAAGTTCCGGATGAAAAAATTTAACCCTTAGCGCCCTGAAATATTTGCGATCCAGGTTAAATCTCTGGGTTAAGGTGGTGATGGGTATAATAATGCGACTGTTAATGGATGGTCCTCCGCCTGAAAAGTCCCGATAGGACAGGACGCCAATGATCTGGACAGCCAGATTGCCTACCAGGACAGTTTTGCCTAATGGATCCTTGCCTGGAAATAATTCCTGGGCTGGCTCGTCTCCTAAAATACATACTTTGCGTGCTCTCTGCACATCGTCATTGTTTAAGTCTCTGCCCATGATTAATGGCCAGTTCCAGGCCTGTGCGTAGTTGCTCGTTGAACCTACAATCACAGCAACGTTCAAGTTTTTGTGTTGCGCTTTTACCTGGATATCGCGAATAGCGCGCATGGGAATAACCATATAAGCTCCAGGCAAAGACCTCTCAATTTTTTTGACATCAGCCCAGGTTAAAGTATTTACCCGCTGGCCCACTGCTTTGCTTTTAATGTCTCCTCCCAGGACAAACGCAGCGTCAGGGCCAAACCAGTCCACAACATCCCTGGCCTTTTTTTGTGCCCCGTCAATGGAGGAAATAATGATCGTTAATGCAGCAATACCCAGACTGACAGCCAGGATGACAAAAAGACTGCGTAATCTATAAGCCAGGACGGCTTTTAAGGCCAATTCGAAATTACGCAGATAAAACATTTACTTCTCCGTCTTCAATATGGATGGTACGTTTGGCACAGTTGGCAGTAGCTGGATCATGGGTTACCAGGATAATAGTTTTTCCCTGCTCATGAATTTTTTTTAACAAAAGCAAGATTTCCTGGCTGGTTCTGGAATCCAATTGTCCTGTTGGTTCATCAGCAAGGATAATTGCGGGATCATTGATGAGAGCCCGGGCAAGCGCCACACGCTGTTGTTGTCCTCCGGAAAGCTGGTTGGGTTTAAATTTCATACGATCTTTTAGTCCTAGCTGAGCCAAAAGTTCTCTGGCCCTGTGCTCTAACTGGCTTCTTGGAGTTTTACTGTATAATCCAGGTAAAAGCACATTATCCAGGGCAGAAACATAGGGAATGAGATAAAAACTTTGAAAGACAAATCCTAGGAGTGAGTTTCTAAGGTTGCTTAACTCATCATCGTTTAACAAAGATACATCTTTGCCCTGTAAAAGATAGCTGCCTGAGGAAGGAGTATCCAGAAGTCCCAGGATATGCAGAAGAGTTGATTTGCCTGAGCCTGAACTGCCCTGTATGGCTACAAATTCTCCCTCTGCAATAGTGAGATTGATATTTTTTAATACTTCTATCTTATTTTGTCCCTGGATAAAATGTTTGGATATATTTTTTAGTTGAATTAGCATGTTTTTGTGAACTGTTTCTTCGTGATCAGTGAACTGTGGCCAGTGAACAGTGAACAGTGAACAGTGACCAGTGAACAGTGAACAGTGAACAGTGACCAGTGATCAGTGAACAGTGAACAGTGACCAGTGGCCAGTGATCAGTGAACAGTGATCAGATTTTATTGCTGTTTTTTCTTTTCTTGTCCCTTATCCCTTACCCCTTAATCCTTACCCCTTATTACCACCTGCGTAGCGACTTTGTCGCCAGGTTTTAACCCGGAAATAATTTCCGTGTAATTGAGCCCGGAAAGTCCAAGTATTGGTTTGATCTGCGAAACAGTTCCATCAGGTCTTTGAACAAAAACAATCTGTTCCCCTTTAATCCATTTCAGGGCTGAATTGGGCAGGGCCAGAACATCTGCTCTGGTCTTTACCTCAATCTGACAATGAGTTGTCATTTCAGGCCGCAAAAATTTTGCCTGATCAGAAGATATGGGCACCAGCGCTTGATAATAGACAATATTATCCCTTACTTCCGGCTGGGGATAGATTTGGGCTATCTGTCCGCTAAAGACTTTGTCTGGGTATGAGTCCACGCTAAAAGTTACCTTTTGGCCGGCGCGGACTTCGCCTATGTCTGTTTCATCTACATATATCCACAGTTCAAGACGCGTAGGGTCTAAAACAGTAATCAGATTGGCTACTTGCAGGCCAGCGACAACAGTTTCTCCTTCCTGCGCAGTCACCTGGCTGACATAGCCAGTCAGAGGACTATAAATTTTAGTATAGCTGAGCTTGACTTTTAAAGCATCAAGTCCGGCCTTAAGTTCTTTAATTTCTGCCCTGGTTTTCCTGGTTTCAAGTCCAAATTCCCTTTTTAATTCGTTTAATCTTGCACTCGCCTGGTTTAAATTTTGAGTCTCTATTTCCAGTTCTTTTTGGGCCTGCTCAAACTCATCTTGAGAAACAATTTTTTTTTGAAAGAGTTTTTTTAGTTTCAAAAAATTTGATTGCGCATAATTTAATCTGGCTTTGGCCTGGTCGAACTCAGCCCTGGCCTGGGCTATTTTTAAGGGATAGGTAACCTTGATTTTTTCCAGGGCCAGGCGGGCTTTTTCCAATCTGGACCGGGCTTCAATCATGGCTGCCCTGATTTCCCGGTCATCAATTTCCGCCACAAGCTGACCCTTTTGTACTTTATCGCCTACCTTGACCTTCATTTTGGTAATTACACCAGTGGCCTGGGCGCCAATTTTGACTATGGCTCCTACCTGAGATTTGATAATCCCGGTAGCCTCCAGGACTTTGCGTACCTGCCCCTTTTGGAGGACGGCAGTGGCCAGAATTTTAGGACCCTGGTCTGAAGTTTTTTGTTTCCACCACCATCCTCCCCCGGCGATCAGGATTAAAACTAAGATGAGAAAAATAAATTTACGCATCTTAGCTTAATTCCTGAATCCATTCTTTTAAAGGTTGTTCAATTAGAGCGCGAATTTCTTCCAGGCGTTTTTCTGATTCAGCCTCAAAGCGAAGAACCAGAACCGGCTGTGTATTGGATGCGCGAAGTAGGCCCCAACCATCATCAAAGATAATGCGCACGCCGTCCACATCAACAATATTGTATTTTTCGCGAAAATAGTTCTGCGCTTTACTGACCACTTTAAATTTTATTTCATCCGGACAGTCCATGCGGATTTCCGGGGTGTTAACTGTCTTGGGCCAGTCAGATAAATAGGAACTAAGCACCATATCCGGCTTTAAGCTTACGATTTCTACCAGGCGGGCAGCAGCATAGAGGGCATCGTCAAAGCCATAGTAACGATCAGCAAAGAACATGTGTCCGCTCATCTCCCCGGCGAGTAGCGCTCCTGTTTCCTTCATCCTGGCCTTGATCAGAGAGTGGCCTGTCTTCCACATGATTGGATTTCCCCCATGCTCTTGTATATCTTTGAATAGAAGGTGAGAACATTTTACCTCACCAATAATGGTAGCACCAGGATTTTCTTTGAGTACATGGCGGGCAAAAATGGCTAACAGTTTATCCCCATAGATAATATGTCCATTTTCATCCACAACACCAATGCGGTCACCATCACCGTCCAGGCCAATTCCCAGATGGGCGTTTTCTTCCCTGACCTTCCGGCATAAATCTGTGATGTTTTCAAGGACAGTTGGGTCTGGATGGTGGTTAGGAAAATCACCGTCCGGTTCACAGTAGAGGGGAATAACTTCAGCCCCCATTCGTGTTAATAATTCAGCGCAAACAAGACCTGCACTGCCGTTGCCGCCATCCACAACGACCTTGACCGGGTTACTTAATTTAGCCAGACTGGATAAATGATCCAGATAAGTGGGGACGATATCCAATTGACTTGCCATGCCGTTGCCTCTGGCAAAGTCCCCTTTCTTCATAATTTCATAAATTTTTTGAATTTCTGAGGTATGGATAGTGCTTTCACCGGCCCAGACCTTGAATCCGTTAAAATCAGAGGGGTTGTGGCTGGCCGTAATCATGACGCCGGCACTTTTGTTTAAATATTTTACTGCAAAATAAAATAAAGGCGTGGCTACCATGTCCAGATAAGTAACATCAACCCCGGTAGAAAGCAGACCAGAGGTGAGTCTTTTTTGATATTCAGGTGAGCTGTGCCGGCAATCATGTCCAACCACAGCATGAGTGTAGCCCTGAGATAAAAAGTAAGTCCCGCAAGCCTTGCCCAGGACTTCGACCCAGTCATCATCAAAGTCTTTGTCCACAATGCCGCGGATGTCATAAGCGCGAAAAATTTCTTTTTTAATTGCTATCATAGGAAACTCCTTTCCGGGTTTCAGGGTTTATGATTTTATGTTATAAAAATTTGAGGATAAAGAAAAGATTTACAGTTGTAAAATCTTTTAATATTGGTACTGACAATTTGGAGCAAGAAATTTAACTCAACTAATTATAAGGAGTTTTTTATGAGTTGGGATTGGGATAAATTACAGGAACGGCGGCAAAGGCAAGCTCACAAATGGGGCACGGGACCTGATTTTGGTGAATTTAATGAAAAATTTAAACAAATCAAAGGAATTCAGTTGCCCTGGGGCAAAATTATTTTACTCCTTGTCCTTGTCTTATGGGCATTAACGGGTGTTTATATCGTTGACCCTGATGAGGTGGGTGTTGTGCAGCGATTTGGGGCATTTGATCGCATCACAGAGCCAGGCCCTCATTACCATCTTCCTTATCCAATAGAAAAAGTGCACACGCCTAAGGTTACACGCATTAGAAGGATTGAAATAGGCTTCAGGACTTTGTCCAAAAAGACTGCCTTTGCTACCAATCAGTATCGGCTGATTCCTGAAGAGTCACTTATGCTGACTGGCGATGAAAACATTGTGGATGTACAGTTTATTGTGCAATATCAGATAAAGGACCCAAAAGATTATCTTTTTAATATTGCCCAGCCTGAAAAGACAGTCAAAGATGCAGCAGAAGCAGCTATGCGTGAGGTTATTGGCTATAATAAAATCGATTCTGCTTTAACTACCGGTAAGCTGGCCATTCAAAATGAGACAAAAAGGCTTTTACAGGAGATTTTAGACCGTTATCACAGCGGTATAAAAGTGGTGGCTGTACAATTGCAAGATGTTCATCCTCCTCAGGAGGTTGTTGATGCTTTTAAAGATGTGGCCAGTGCCAAGGAGGATAAAAGTAGATATATTAATGAAGCTGAAGCTTATCGTAATGGCCTTCTTCCCAAGACAAGGGGTGAAGCAGCAGGAATTATTAATAAAGCTCTGGCATACAAAGAAAGTGTTGTTCGTAAAGCTAAAGGTGAGGCAGCCAGATTTCTTGCTGTCTTGAAAGAGTACAGGAAGGCTAGAGATATTACCAGAAAAAGGATCTATCTTGAAACTATGGAACAAATTTTGTCCAATCCAGATGTAAGCAAGTTAATATTGTCAGATAAGGCTTTGCAAAAAGTAGTACCTTATTTGCCTCTAAATATGGAAGGCTTGAGATCGAACTCAAGAGCTAAAAAGAGAAAAACAGCAGGAGGAAAAAAATAATGACTGATAAACAAAAATCAGCCTTAACAATAATTTTAGTTCTTTTACTTTTAGTAAGTTCTCAATGTTTTTTTATTGTTGATCAAACTCAGAGGGCTATAGTAATACAGCTTGGTAAGCCTGTAGGTTCTGATCTTGGCCCCGGGCTGCACTTTAAATTGCCTTTTATACAGGATGTTATCTATTTTGATCACCGTGTTCTGGAATATGATGCCCCGCCAGCAGAGATATTAACTAAAGACAAAAAAAATCTTGTGGTAGATAACTATTCCAGATGGCGAATTAAAAATCCACTTGCTTTTTACCGCAGTGTTCGTACTATTTCCAGTGGTTTGTCCCGCTTAGATGATATTATTTATGCTGAACTCAGAGTTGCTCTGGGACAATATTTGCTTACAGAAGTTGTTTCTTCCAAAAGAAGCCAGATAATGAGGCAGGTGACAGAAAAATGTAACCTGCTTCTTCAGAAGTATGGCATTGAGATATTGGATGTGCGTATTAAAAGAACTGATTTACCCCCAGAAAACCAGAGAGCCATTTTTGGACGGATGCGTGCAGAAAGAGAGCGTCAGGCCAGGCAATACAGGTCTGAGGGGCGCGAAGAAGCAGTTAAAATCAGAACTACCGCAGACAAAGAACGTGCTATTATGCTTGCTGAGGCCAGACAAAAAGCAGAAGTGTTGCGTGGAGAAGGTGACGCCATAGCCACGGCTATTTATGCACAGGCCCTGGCAAAGGATCCAAAATTTTATCAGTTTTTGCGTACAATGGAGGCGTATAAGAAGGTTGTTAATGGTAAGACAGATTTTGTGTTTACACCGGATAGTGAGTTCTGGAAGATGATTAAGTGAAGGAAGTGAAGTAGTTGGGGGAATAAGAAGTTAGGAGAATAAAAACTAGAAGGGAGTTAAACAATGCGTGATGATGTCTCTACCTTAACTTTGCTGGGTAAAAGCAAATCTGAGTATCCAATGCGAGTTGATCCGGGTATTCTGGAGACTTTTCCCAATAGATTTCCGGAAAGGGACTATCTTATTACCCTGGTTAGTGATGAGTTTACATCACTTTGTCCCATGACTGGCCAGCCAGATTATGGAACAATTATTATAAAATATATTCCTGATAAAAAATGCATTGAGTCCAAGTCGTTGAAGTTTTATTTGTTCAGTTATCGGCAAGAACCAACCTTTATGGAAACAGTGACCAACCGCATTTTAGACGATCTGGTTAAGGCTTGTGAGCCACGGCAGATGACAGTTGTGGGCAAGTTTAAGGCCAGAGGCGGCATTGTGATTGAGGTGGAAACCAATTATGTGAAAAAAAATAACTAGATGGAGGAAGTGATGATAGAAATGAATCTAGATAATCTGGAACAATTTTTAAATGATATTTTACCGGGCAAAGTTAAACTCACAGGCGTGGGAGAGATTGGTTCTCTGGATGAGCAGGGAATGAAGGATTTCGGCTATGGTAAGCCAATGCTTATTAGCTATGAGCAGGATGGTCAGCATAAAGAGGCGGTTATTTCTGTCATGCGCGGGGATAAATATGGGCATCAATTTTATTGGGATCGGGCAGCCATTTTAATGTTTCAGTATGAAGCTGGCAGCAAAATGGAAAAGCATGTCCGGCCCATTGCCCTGGGATATATAAATAGGCAGGGCAAGCTCATTGCTGTCCGGGAGCCAAAAGAATTCGTTATTGTCAATGAAAAGGTCGAGGGTAAGGATTATTTTTTAGATCTGGAGCGAATAAAAAAAGGTGATTTCCGGTCGGAAGATCTTGAATTGGCTAAAAGATTTGCCAGGTGGCTGGCTCGTGTGCATAAAGAAAAAAAAGATGACGTTGATCTTTACCTGCGCAGGGTTAGACAGTTGATTGGCGACTCTGAGTGCATCTGGGGATTAATTGATGCTTACCCTTATCCTTATGAGCATTTTAATGAGCAAAGATTTATTGCCCTGGAAAAGAAACTTATTGACTGGCGCTGGAAGCTCCGCAGGTTTACCCATCGCCTGAGTGTCGTGCACGGTGATTTTCATCCCTGGAATGTGCTGGTCAGAGAAGGGGGTGAGTTTTCTGTTCTGGACAGGAGCCGCGGTGAATGGGGGGAGCCTGCTGATGATGTATCTACAATGAGTTGCAATTATTTATTGTATGGTCTTTATGACCAGCCCAGACTTAGCGGGCCGTTTGAAAAACTTTATTTGACCTTCTGGGAAGAGTATCTGGAACAGACAGAGGATCAAGAAATTTTACAGGTGATAGCTCCCTTTTATGTTTTTCGCGGCCTGGTTATTGCCTCGCCTGAATGGTATCCCAATCATCCTCTGGAGGTAAGGAAAGGGTTATTTCGTTTTATTGAAAATGTGCTTGAGGATGAGAGTTTTGATTACAGGAATATTAATAAGTATATGAGCTAAGGAGCAGGCTGATGAGTGGTTGGGCTGTCTGGTTTGTTGGGCTTCCCGGCTCAGGCAAGAGTAGCATTAGTAAGAGGGCGTATGAATATCTGCGGGATAAGGGCATGGATGTGGTCTATTTGCAGATGGATGAACGCAGAAAAAAATATTTTCCTGATCCAAAGTACACGCCTGAAGAAAGGCGCAAGGCGTATGAACTCTTTGCCCTGGAAGGGGCTGATCTGGCTGCAAAAGGGCATGGGGTTATTCTGGATGGCACTGCGGCTAAGGTGGAGATGCGTCATCTGGCCAGAAAAAAGATAGATAAGTTTGCGGAAATTTATGTTGCCTGCTCTCTTGAGACAGCAATGGAACGGGAGAGCAAAAGACCAGAAGGGTTGGTTATGGCCGGGCTTTATGCCAAGGCCATGGAGCGGAAAAAGACAGGACGACAGTTTCCAGGTCTGGGACAGGTTATAGGCGTGGATATTCCTTTTGAAGAAGATCCACACGCAGAGCTTGTAGTGAAAAATGAAGGAATAAGTCTGGACGAGGCTGTGAAACAGGTGATTGATTTTCTGGAAAAATGGCTGCCAGAGGATGGTAGGAGGCAATATGGGACAGGCAATAGCAATTGATACACTGGCCTATGCCAAAAAATTAATTCAGGCAGGAATGCCACAACAACAGGCAGAGGTTCAGGCACAGGTTCTTAGAGAAATAATCGACACTAATCTGGCAACTAAAAGGGATATAGCTGAAGTAAAAGCTGAAATAGAAAAGGTGAGAGCTGAGGTAGAAAAAGTAAAAGCTGATATAGAACGAGTGAAAGCTGAGCTAAAAGCTGATATAGAACGAGTGAAAGCTGATTTAGAAAAGGTGAAAGCTGAGCTAAAAGCTGATATAGAACGAGTGAAAGCTGATTTAGAAAAGG
>OFAY01000097.1_pt1 | contig 12563 bp, 15 predicted proteins | sample 1520371 | NCBI WGS metagenome assembly OFAY01 (sample SAMEA3696446, study PRJEB22514) | metagenome | biome: water; feature: marine; material: hydrothermal vent | place: Pacific Ocean | collected 2014-08-12 | depth 1521 m | reverse complement strand
TCCATTGATCTTATACACTTTTAAAACTGTCTTCATTCCGTCATATAAATACCGTTGTGATGAATAGATGCTATATGTTGATAGATCATAAATGCTATGTACAATATCATTTGCATGTTCCTGACACGAAGCATATCGCATTGCATTTTCAAGACAGCAATCATAGTTTGTTGTAATAACTTCATCAATAAGATTTTCTTTTGCCAGAAAGGCAATATAAAAATGTGCTGGTGTTGGATACAAATTTACATATTTAGGCACATCAATTGTTATGACAATAGTATCCATTGAGACGCCAGCCATAAGCAATGCTTCTGTTAATTTGCCAAGCTGTCCATTAACATGTTTTAGAAACATATCTTTAATAGCTTCTCTGCAATTAGATTCTAAATTTTTATCACTATAATCAAATATGCGATAAACTAATTCTTTTTGTTCTTTACACAATGTTGGCAAAACATGTTTAATTAATGCCTCGCACATCTCATTTACTTTTGTAATTACCTTACCATCAGGATGTTCTGCTAAGTTGCTTACACCAGCACCTAATAATGGAATACATTTACCCTTTAAGATTGCACTGGCAAGCTTCATAAATTTTCTTATAATATTTGCTATCTTATCTATTTCAGATGAATCTTTGTCGTGTTTTTCAACACAATCAGAAGTATTTTCATAGTTATATTGATAAATAATTTTCAAACTATTATTATAATCCATAAGCTACCCCATTATTTAATCTTTATATCTTTAAGGTAGTATATATGATCCTCCTCTTATCATCCTATTTTTACAGAATGTTTTTGAATTATGACTTATAAATTTAACGTTACTTCAAGATAATACAAGTTAAGCTCCTTATAAAATTCATTGACTTGTTGCACCTAACTCAAAGTAATCTACTGGTATTTTTCTAATCACCAAAAACAACTCAAAACTTAAAACTCAACACTCAACACTTTCAGCAAAACTTTACAGAATGTTAGTTTTATTTACCCCCACCCTCCCCCAAACCCCAAAATTTTCTCCATAAGCGGTCATTTTAGACATACCAACGTCACATTATCCAATTTATCTCATCTTATTCCCCGGTCGCCTGCAAAAAGTCCCTTTTTGCAGGCTTTGTTCAACGTTCACCGAACACCTAATGGACAATGCTTAAATAACTCAACTTTCGGAGTTCCGAAAGTTGAGATCATAAACTATAACCACTATTTTTCTTTAGGTGTCAAAATTTTGGTGCGATTGCCATCTCTCTCCCTCTGGCACAAACACTCCCAGGCCAAAATGCGCTCCATAGCCAACAGCAACTGGCCCCTGCACTTCTCTATCAAATTCTATCCTGAATCCATAACCTCTTTTCCCTGCCCTGCGTCCACCGCCTTTTTTGCGCTCTATTTGAAATTTCTGCCAGCAAACTGATTTATTGCCTTCCCGGCTATTTTCCACACGCTCAATCTTTACAGGCTTTGGTTTGTCTTGCAGTTGCAAAAGCCGGCAGAGATCATGCTCTGGACTGCCCTGATGCAGTCCATCAGGATCAAGCCGGGGTTTGCCATTACGGTTATAACGGGGGTGTCTGGTAGGCACAAAAGGTGTGTAAGAAATCCAGGCTCTGGCCTTTGCAAAAAAGGGATAGTTCTGAAAATCTTTTAAATATCCAGTATAAAGGAAGGTAAAATAAAGAGCAGGAGCACCTCTGGCCCAGACTTTTTTTAATCTGTAAAAAACCTCCTGCGCTCTTTTGTCAAAGCCCTGTCGCGCGTAAAGGATTACTCGATCAATCCTTGCTGTTTTATCTGCCCTGCAAAAAATATAAGTATGCTCATGTCCTTTTTGAAGCGGACAGCCCTGTTCATCCTTGCCTGTAAAAACAGGATGGCCGTCTGATAAAAAAACAAGGGTTTGATGGAGCTTTTCTGTGATCTGCAATATCTCAGTCAACAAAGGAGGATGTTCAGAAGACAGGGCAAAACAGGCTATTGGGGGATTATCACAGTTGCTGGATTTTTGAACTTTTGTAATCATCCTGGTTGCTGTACAGGGAAATAAGTTGCCTGCAAAAAGTAAATTTTTCCGTGCAAGGTCAGGCGAAACAGGGTTATGACAATTGTAACGGGTGCATCCGCTGGTAGCGGGATCACACCAATTTCCACCGTACTCCAGGGACTGGCACAGAGCACCTGAACATACAGACACTGTTCAGACAAACTCAGGCCTAACATCTCAGGTGCTCGGCCTGTCCCCGCCACATAAGCACATTAGCGGTAAGTCAACTCTGACAGTTAATGACTATCCCGCTACCAGCGGATCCACCCATTGTAACTACTTGAAATTATTCCCCACCAAGCACCCAAATTTTTAGTGCCCGACAGTTTCACCTATCCTCGCAACCTGTAACCTGCAGGTCTTTTTCAAAATATTGTAATTTTTTTAAAAAGGATAAAAATATGCATCCAAGTTTTCTAAAAGCGAAAATATTTGCTTTTTTGGCATTAGTGATACTTACAGTATCGTTTACATTTCCAATGGTCGCTTTTCATGGTGTTCTCAATAAAATCAATCAGGATAAAGTTGATCAAGTAGCACCATTTAGTAAAGCAGTTTGGAATCTATATAACAAAGGTAGATACAAAAGTGTTGCGACTCCAAAAGAAGCAAGAAATAATCTTGATAAGATGATTGATACATCTTCAGAGATTGGTGTAGCATCATTGCCTATTTGGGCAGTGTCGTTAGAGGCTCCAAACTACCCAAAAGAGGCTTTTCCTCAAGGGATACCTGTCTATTTCCATTTTGATGGATATAGTGGAGAGGTTCATGAGATGGATACTATTAACCATTATGTTGGTATGGATCCTATGTGGAGAGGTGGACATTTTGAAAGAGCAATAGGTCCTTATGCACTTTTGGCTTTAAGTTTAGTTATGATTTTATTTATAATTTATGATAATAAATTCCTTAATCTACTTATGTTAATACCTGTATCATTACCATTTTTATTTGTAGCTGATTATTCATATTGGCTGTATTGGTTTGGGCACAATTTACATGATTGGGGTGCCTTTAAGATTAAACCATTTATGCCAACAGTTTTTGGAGATGGTAAAATTGCTCAATTTACAACTCATTCATATCCAACAATAGGATTTTATGCTTTAGTAGCAATTAGTATATTTAGTTTATTGGCATTTTTTGCTAAACAAAAAGCTATGAATGAAACTCAAGAAGAAAATAAAAGTAATTAAAGGTAAATAGGTGTTGAAGTTTTTTATTATTGGATTTTTATTTGTTAATACTTTATTTGCAAATATATTACAAGATGTTATAGATAAAGCACCTAGTGGTTCAATATTAAAACTTCCTAATGGTGTATATGAAGGTAATATAGTTATAGATAAACCTCTTTCTATTATAGGGCAAGGTAAAAATGTTATCATAAAAGGTGATAATAAAGGAACGGTCATAACTATAATTGGTTCATATATTACACTTAAAAATTTGATTATTATAGATAGTGGATCAAGACATGAAAATCTTGATGCAGGTATAAAGATTAGTGATGGTAGTCAAAATGAAGTTAGTAATTGTAAGATTAAAAATTGTTTATTTGGTATAGATATGCAAATGGTTAATAACTCTATCATATCAAATAATTATATAACTTCAAAAAATTATGATTTAGGTTTAAGAGGTGATGGTCTAAGATTATGGTATGCAAATGATAATCTTATCAATCATAATCATCTTTACAAATCAAGAGATATGGTTGTTTGGTATTCTCATGGTAATACTATAGAAAAAAATTTAGGTGAATATTGTAGATATTCATTACATTTTATGTATGCTGGTAAAAATTATGTAAAAAATAATATATATAAGTTCAATAGTGTAGGTATATTTTTTATGTATTCGCAAGATACCATTGCTACAGGTAATATTGTGCAAAGTTCGCAAGGTGCGACAGGTATGGGTATAGGATTAAAAGATGCTACAAATTTTACATTAAAAGGCAATACTGTATTGTATTGTGCTATGGGAATGTATATAGACAGAAGTCCTTTTCAACCTGGAACTCATGATTATATAATTGGTAATAAACTATTATACAATGCAGAAGCGATACATTTTCATTCACTTAGTATTGATAATATAGTTAAAAAGAATATTATTATTGGTAATATTGAAGATATAGTAAATGATAGTAAAAGAGATAGAGGTGAAGATGAGGAGAATGAAGTAGTTGGTAATTATTGGGATAATTATCAAGGATTTGATAAAAACAATGATAATATAGGTGATACACCACACAAAGTTTATCAATATGCAGATCAACTTTGGGTGTTTAATTCTGATGTAAAGTTTTTTTATGGAAGTCCTGTGATCTCATTATTAAATTTTTTAGCAAAACTTGCTCCATTTTCTAAACCATTATTTTTAATGGAAGATAAAAAACCTATAGTTAAGATAAAAGGATAAATTAGATGGCAAAAACAGTCAAAACAGATAGACGAAAATTTATGAAATATTCGACGATTGGAATATTAGCACTTGTTGGAGGTGCTGGAGTAGCTTTAAGTCCTAAAGGTGTAGTTGCAGAAAATAGATTAAGACCACCTGGGGCTGTTGAGGAGAATGAATTTTTAGCATTATGTATAAAATGTGGGCAATGTTTACAAGTATGTCCTTACCATTCTATAGAGTTATCAGATCTATCTAAAGGATATGGAGAGGGAACACCATATATTGATGCTAATATTAGAGGGTGTTATGCATGTGAAGCTGTGCCTTGTGTATTAGCTTGTCCTAGTGGTGCTTTAGATCATAAAACAGAAAAACCTGAAGATATAAAAATGGGTATTGCTATTCTTGAAAATCCAAGAAGTTGTTTGGCAATTAAAAAACAACCTGTTCCAAAGGGTTATGATGACAAGATGAAAGAGTTTGTATCAAATGTAGTTAATACAAATGAATATGAACAAAAAATGTTAGAAAAATATGAACAATTTGAAGGTAAAGAGTGCACCTTATGTGCTGATATGTGTCCAATACCAAATCCATTAAGTGCAATTGCTATGGTGCCTCATAAAGATGGTGGAAGATATCCTGAGATATATGATGGATGTATCGGTTGTGGAGTATGTCAAGAGGTATGTCCAGTGCAAAGTGGTCCAGCAATCATAGTAAAGCCAAGAGCTACTTATGATGAAATATATAAAAGCTAGGAGAGATAGTATATGTTAAATAGTATAAAAAGGGTATCTTTAACTTTGGGTTTTATAAGCTTATTGTTTATAGGATGTGGAGATAAAAAAGATAATAATAACCAAGAGGTTAAAGAAACAGCTATTAATAATAGTGCTTCTGCTAAAATAGAGGTTATTGAAAATCATAATAAAGAGACAAAAATCAAAGTTGTGCAACATAAAAATAAGAAAAATGAAGCTTTTTATTATGAGGATTTACAAAATCAAGAGAGAGATAGAATATCTACAAGGACAGTATTAGATGCTCATATGCATATAAGAAGTCCTTATGAAAGAGTTAGAATTTCACTTATTAGACAACAGCTTGGTAAAAATTTTAAATTAAAATGTAGTGCTTGTCATGATGATTATGCAAATGGAATAGTTGGACCATCTTTATTGGGTAGAGATGCAGATTTTATATATAAAAAGATTTTAGAATTTAAAACAACTAAGAAAAATCCACTTATGACAGATTTGATTAATCAAATGGATAACAAAGAGATTAGAACAATAGCAGAAGAGATATATAAATTTAATCAACAAGTTCAAAAACTAGGAGCAAAAGAATGAAAAATATAATAGCAGGGCTATCAACATTAATTATTTTAGGTTTGATGGGTTATGTAGCATCACAAGGTGGAGCATATAATGGTGGTGAAGCTGGTAAAGTTATAGAAAATTTAGCAGATATTCAGAAAAAGAAAATTGATTCTCAACCAAAAGAGAAAAGTGATGATCAAAAAGTTGCTGATGCATTAAGAGCACTTAGAGAAAAAGCTGGAAATATTGGGGCATTTAAAGTTAGTCAAAAATATAAAAGTAAATGTTCATCTTGTCATGGTGTAAATGGTAGTGGTTTCCAAAATGGTAAAAAGATGATGGGACCTAGATTATTTGGTCAAACCCAAGAGGTTATATTAAAAGATTTAAGAGATTTTAAATCAGGAAGAAAAGAAAATATGATTATGAAAGGTTTATTAATGAGCCTAAATGATAATGATCTACAAGAGTTAGCAAAAGAGATAGGTGAATTTCCAGCAAGAGCAGCTGCACAAAAAAATAAATAATTACTATTAAAATAGTAAAATGGAGTTTTTATGGATAAATATAACAATAGAGAGACAATAAGAAAAACAACTTTCTGGTCAACATTTTTTAATAAAACAAAAGATGGTAAAAGTATATTTAGTTTTAGGATGAAGAGATGGATTTTAGTTTTTGCTATACATCTACTGTTTTTCTTATCATTTTTTATAGATATACAAACACTTGAGGGAACTCTAAATGGTTCAAGATTTTTAGGATTTCATATGATAGATCCTTTTACAACACTTGAGATGTTTTTAGCAGTTCATCATCTACATATAAATATCATCATAGGGGTATCAACTATTATATTTGTATATTTATTAGTTGGTGGAAGAACTTATTGTGCTTGGGTATGTCCTTATGGTATATTAAGTGAGATAGGTGAAAAATGGCATGATACTTTAGTAGCTAAAAAAATTATCAAAAATAGAAAATTTGATCATCGAGTTAGATATATATTTTGGGTAATATTTTTAACTCTTAGTGCTACTAGTGGGTATTTGGTATTTGAAACATTTAATGTAGTGGGTATTATGAGTAGAGCTATTGCTTACGGATGGAGTGTTGCACTTATTTGGGTATTGGTAGTATTTTTAATGGAGGTCTTTTTCTCAAGAAGAGCTTGGTGTACTTATATTTGTCCAATAGGAACTACTTATGGAATTTTAGGTAAAGTTTCAGCTTTAAGAATCGAGTGGAATGATAATTGTGATCATTGTATGGTATGTCATGATGTATGTTTTGAAAATCAAGTTTTAGAGATCACTAAAGCAAAATATGATAAACAAAGAGAAGAAGAGGGTATCAAAAAAGAGTATATTACAGGAGCTGATTGCACCCTTTGTGGAAGATGTATAGATGTATGTCATGAAGATGCTTTAAAATTCGATTTTAGATTAAAAAGTTTGGTATAGTAGTATATGATAAAAGTAAAAAATCTTACAAAAAAATTTGGTCAAACAATATCTTTAGATAATGTATCTGTAGAGTTTAATAAAAATGATTATATAGCTCTTATGGGTGCTAATGGAGCTGGTAAAACTACACTTATTCGATCTATTTTAGGATATTATCATCCAACATCTGGAGAGGTAAGTATAAACGGATTAAATCCTATTAAACATAGGATGAAAATCCTTGAAAATATAAGTTTTGTTCCACAGTTGCCACCACCTATTAAGTTAAGTATTAATGAGTTATTAAAATATATAAGTGTTAGTGCAAATGTAGATATAGATTTGATTAAACACTATTGTAATGAGATGAAATTAGATATAACACAAAATATAAATAAATCTTTTTTCTCTTTAAGTGGTGGAATGAAACAAAAACTTTTAATCGCTATAAGTTTAGCAAAAAAAAGTGATATTATAATCTATGATGAACCAACAGCAAATTTGGATCCAAAAGCTAGAGATGATTTCTATAAACTTTTAAAACAAAATGAAGATGATAAACTTTTGCTTTTTATCACACATAGAAAAGAGGAAGTTGAGCAGATTGTAAATCGTGAAATTTATATGGATATGGGTAAAATAATTTCTGATGATATTATATAAAGTTATAATTAAAAGAGTTTTTTTATTAGCTTTTTTGGTATTTTTTGTAGGATGTGATTCAACACCAAAAGATAATAAAATATGTCCTGTTTGTAAAATGGAAGTGAAAACAAAAAAATTCTCAGCAAAAATAGGAAGAACTAATTTTGATGATATTGGTTGTATGATTTTGTGGGCTAAAAAGCAAAATATTGATTTTAATAAAGTAGATGCAAAAGTTTATGCAAGTGATACAAATAGGTATATCAGTGCAAAAGATGCTTTTTTTACTTTTAATGAACATACACCTATGAGATATGGATTTAATGCCTATGAACATAAACTTACAAATAGTATCGATTTTGATACTGTTAGATTAAGAATGTTAAGGGGTGAAACTATGGTAAATCCAAAAATAAGAAAAAAGATATTAGGATATTAAATATATGAAAAATTTATTATTAATAGCATATTTAGATTTAAAAGAATCTATTAGAGCTAAGTGGTTTTTGGTTTATTCTGTTGTGTTTGGTGGGCTTATTGCACTATTTTTTATTGCAGGAGTAACACAATCTCAGGTGATGGGATTTAGTGGATTAAGTAGATTATTGCTTATGTATATCCAAATCACTATAGTTATTTTACCAATATTTATACTTATAACTACAGTTCGTTCAATATCAGGAGATAGAGATAGTAATGTTTTGGAGTATATGCTTTCTTTTCCTATATCATTAAAACAATACTATTGGGGTAAGATGCTAGGAAGATTTATTACAGTTTATCTTCCTGTATTATTTGCAATGATTGTAGCAGTTTTTTATGGTGCATTTCAAGGAGCTTCTATCCCGTGGAATATTTTTCTTTTATATACAGGATTATTATTCTCTATGAGTGTAGCTTTTTTAGGTATAGCATTTTTTATATCTTCATTTGTAAAATCTAGTGAAGTTGCATTAGGAATTGCATTTTTTATATGGATATTGCTTTTAGCTTTTATAGATATAGCTTTAATATCACTTATGTTAGCAGAGAGATTTAACGAGGGATTGATAATATTTATAGCGATGATAAATCCTATGGAGATATTTAGAATTGCAGCTATCTCACTGTTTGATCCTCAACTTACTGTTATGGGTCCTGTTGCATTTTATATATTAGATTCAGTTAGTCAAACAACTTTTGTTTTGATCTCTATATTATATCCTACATTATTAGGATTGTTGTTTGCCTTTTTAGGGTTTAGAATATTTAAGAAAAAAGATTTAGTCTAAAGGATTGATATGTTAAGAAAAATTATTGTAGTAGCATTATTAGTTGTATTTGGTAATTGTGCACAAATTCCAAATAGTATATTACAGATGTCATATAGTATGAATTATACAAAAGATACTATTGGATTAGTTAGAAAATTAAAAGTTTATAAATATCCAAATTGGGTAGCAAAAATAAATCTAAAAAATGGAAAAGAGGAATATTTTAGTAGTCCTAAAGGGATGTTTGAGTTTTATTTTCATCCAGGAGGATGGTATGATGAAGGGGTCAAAACAGAACGAGATTTTTTAGCATTGATTGTGACAGATTATGCTACTTCAAAACCAATAGATGCAGAAACTGCATATTATGTATATGGTAGTTCAGTTACATCTCCTGCTGGAGATGATTTAGTGCCATTTGCAACTAAAACAGCAGCAGAACAATTTATGAAAAAAAATAATGGTAAAAAAGTGATGAAATTTAAAGATATTTCATTGGGATTGATTAAATGGCTAAATGATGCCTTATAGGAGAAAAATATGTTAAAACCAACACCAAAAAATGAAGAGATCGAATTAGATCCAAAACGATATATAGTAAGTGAAACAGATGAAAAAGGAAGAATTACTTTTGCAAATGATTATTTTAAAGAGGTAAGTGGCTATAGTGATGAAGAGTTAATAGGCAAGCCTCATAATATTGTTCGTCATCCAGATATGCCAAAAGTTGTATTTAAATTATTATGGGAAACAATAAAACAAGGTAAAAATATAAATGCAGTAGTAAAAAATTTAGCAAAAGATGGTAGATATTATTGGATATTTACAGAGTTTGAGATTAGAAGAGATACAGATACAGGTGATATTATAGGTTATCATGCTGCAAGAAAAACAATCTCAAAGCATGTTATAGAGATAATATCGGATCTTTATACAAAACTTTTAGATATAGAAAAATCACAAGGTGTGGAAGCTAGTGAAAAGTATCTTATTGAGTTTTTAAAAGATAAAGGTAGTGATATTGAATTTTCTAATATAATGGAAGAGATTCATAGATTTTATTAAATTTTGATGGATAAGTGATGAAATTTTTATTTATATATTTCCTACTTATCCTTGATTTGTATTCAAATCAACTACAAAAGGTTATAGATCAATCTAAACCTTATTCAACAATCAAACTTTCAAATGGCATATATAAAGGTAATCTAATTATAAATAAACCACTTATAATAGTTGGAGATAAAAATTCTACTATTTTAGGTGATGGTAAAAATAGTATTATTACGATTAAAAGTGATGATGTAGAGTTAAAAAATTTAACTATTAAAAATAGTGGTCATAGATTAGAAAATCTTGATAGTGCCGTATCTCTTGATAAAGTTAAAAATTTTAAACTTTTAAATAGCAAGATTGTAGATTCTTTATATGGTATTAATTTTTATATGTCACATAATTGTCAAATTATAAATAATTATATAAAAAGTAAAAATCTTGCGATTGAGCTTCGTGGTAATGCTTTAAAAATGTGGTATAGTAACAATAATATTATTAAAAATAATACTATTGTTTCTACACGAGATTTTACTTTAGATTATTCAAATCATAATAGAATTGAAAATAATACATTTAAATATAATAGATTTGCAACAAAAATTGAACATAGTAAAAATAATATTATTCAAAATAATACATATAGATATAATTCAGTTGCTATTATGTTAGCAGGTGCTATAAATACTGATATTATTAATAATAAAGTTTTAAGTTCAAATGGAGCAGCTGGAATTGGTATAATTATTATGAAAGGTTTTAATACTAAGGTTCTAAATAATCAGATTAGTTTTAATGCTAAAGGGTTATATATAGATATAAAATGCACTGAAAAAGTTATGAGTAGATATATTTTAAATAATGAGATATCGTATAACAAAGAAGCATTACATTTTCATAGTTGTATCAAAAATAATACTATTAAAAACAATAGAATTTATGGGAATATCGATGATGCTGTTCAAGACCTTTATGCACCATTTGATGACTCAAATATAATAGAATATAACTATTGGGATAGATATGAAGGTTTTGATAAAAATAGCGATAACATAGGGGATAATCCTTATAAAATATATATCTATTCAGATTGGTTATGGCACTATAATAATAAAATCAAATTTTTTCATTCTAGTCCAGCTTTAAGCTTATTAAATTTTCTTAATCAAGTTGCCCCATTTATAGAGCCAAAACTTTTAATAATTGATAAAAAACCTATATTTTTTGATATAGGTCAATAATTTATTTATCATTTTAGGGTATTATTTTAATATCTACTTGAAGATAGATATTAAAATAATACTATTAAATAAAATTTTTGAACATTTTACTATGTCTCCTCCTTAATGATAAGTCAAATGCAACCTCCATAAAAAATTAATAGTATTATTTTGTATTTTACATAGATTTATAACTTTATGGCAAATTAATTATAAAGATGATAGTATCAAATCAAATATAAATTTAGAGGATTTTATGCAACTTAGTTCAACTGCAAAATATACAATACAAATTTTACAATTTTTAGCAAATAATACTGGCAAACGATATTCATCTACACATATTGCCAATGAACTAAATATATCTCATAAATATTTAACTAAAATTATGACTACACTTACAAAAGAGAATATTACAAGTTCAACAAAAGGAAAATTTGGTGGTTTTATTATAACTAAACCATTAAAAGATATTACAATTTTTGATATTGTTCAGATATTTGAAGATATAGAGAAACAACAATGCATATTATATGATACAAGATGTGATGTAGATAATAGATGTGCTTTACATGATAAATGGCAAAAACCAAAATGTGCTATTGATAATTTCTTTACTCAAACAACACTTGCAGATCTAAATAAATTAACTACTCTAGCAATTCACATAGAGTAGTTAATAAGTTTTATTTACATTTTTGAGAAGCTCGATAGTGTATATCCCTTGCATCTTTAAAACAAAATTTTGTTTTTTTAGGCTGAGGTTTCAAAGCTTTATAATGAATTGAATGAACATCATTATATGGTTTTAGTATTTTCTTCTTCTTAGTTTGTTTTTTCTTTCTAAATTTATCAAATCTATGGAATTTTTTTATTTTTTTTACTTCCGCACTATATTTACTATACTCTGCAATCTCTGATTTTGTAGCATTTGATGCAATTTTGCTAGATGATTTTGCTTTTTGAATATTAACATTATCACTATTATTTGCACAACCTGTAAATATTACAACTGAAACCAATCCAATTCCTATCATTTTTAACATATTTAATCCTTTTTTTTCTTGGTTTTATTATTTTACCAATAATATTCTTAATAATACCCCAAATAAATCCATAATATAAAATCTACCATCCAATTCTAAAAAAGTATCATTT
>OFAY01000096.1_pt1 | contig 12671 bp, 11 predicted proteins | sample 1520371 | NCBI WGS metagenome assembly OFAY01 (sample SAMEA3696446, study PRJEB22514) | metagenome | biome: water; feature: marine; material: hydrothermal vent | place: Pacific Ocean | collected 2014-08-12 | depth 1521 m | reverse complement strand
AATATAGATTTCAGATAAACATAGGTCTTTCCAGTTCCTGTTTCCATCTCTATACTAAAGTCCATTGAGCTAAGTTTTTTAGATTGCGGCAAACCATTTTTTAGTTGTATCTTTTGCACATTTGCTAAAAGCTCATCATCTAGTAACTCAAGACGATTACCAATACCTAGTTCATTATCTATACTATGAAACAGATTATCAGTCATTTTAGCTACTGAAAAGTTACTTTGACAAATCTCTTGTCCTTCAAATATATCTACTATAGAGCTAATGGCTCTATCTTGATACTCTAGGTTATTTTCAAATTGTATTTTCATCTATTTACTCTCTAACTTTTTGATATTATCATCTTTTGTAAGTATTTGCATTTGGGATATTGCAACTTGATTTAGCTTTTCTACTCTTTGAGATTGAGATAATCCTTCACTTATAAAGTGAGCATTTAATGACTCAAGATTTGCTAAGCATACAAGCTGATAAACATTTGCTTCATCTCTTATATTACCCTTTTTATCTGGATTTTGTTCTCTCCACTGTTTAGCTGTCATACCAAAAAGTGCCATATTTAAAATATCTGCTTCATTTGCATAGACAAAGTTTATTTGCTGTGGTGTTAAAGTAGATGGTATAAGAGATAATATAAAAGGAAGAGTTGATTTTCATAAAACTTTAATTCAAGATATTAGTATTTTAAATAAGCTTATTATCTTTATAAATACAACTCCTGCTATTATTAATCCACTTTTGGCATTGCCAACATTGTATAGGATGAGTGATGATAAATATAGTTCAGATGGATATTTTGTCAAAAAAGGTTATGCAACATTTCGATACAATACAAAAACAAAAGATCTCAATATAGATGATGCTTATACTCGTGGTCTTATGATGGATTTTAAAGCAAAAGCAAAAGTAGATTTTAAAGATAGTAGTGTCTCATCAAAAGTGGATGTTGTTTTCCTCAAAGATTACTCAAATGCAATTAATATGGTGCCTGTAGTAGGATATATTATCACAGGTGAAGATGGAAATTTTCATACAACAATTGATATTGATGGAAATCTAACTGATCCAACTTTTGAAACACATACATTAAAAAATACAGCAAGTGGGATTTTTGGAGTAATCAAACGAATTGTAACTCTACCTATCAAGGCATTTGAGATGTTAGATAGTAATTCTTCAACACCACAAGAGGCAGAAGAAAATAAAAAAATTGTAGATCAACTTATAGATCCATCATATTGATAGTAGTAAGAGTATATTATTAAAAAATATGTTATTATTATCCAATGATAAATTAAAGGAATTTTATGTTTAAAACTTTAGATGATAATTCAGTAAACTTAGATAAAAATCTTAAATTGATGAGTATTTCAGCTATTGTATTGGTTGTATTATTTATCTATACGATATTTAAAAGTGATACAGCAATACATAATGGTAGCTATTTAATAGGTATTGGATTTTTATTTATACTGATGTTTGTAGCTTTCTTTTTACAAAAATATAAATCAAAACTCAAAACAAATTCAGCTTTTAGTAAAGAATTAGCAAGTGCTACATCACAAACAAAAGAGAATTTAAGAGATGCTTATGTATCTAAAATAGAATCTGTAAAAACAGATACAACATTTGATGATGTAGCAGGGATAGATGATATTAAAGGTGAATTAGAGGAGATTGTAGATTTTTTAAATAACCCTAAAAAATATAAAAAATATGATGTTAGTTTGCCAAAAGGTGTGCTTTTAGTAGGACCTCCAGGGGTTGGTAAAACACTTATTGCAAAAGCTGTTGCTGGTGAAGCAAAAGTTCCATTTTTTTATCAAAGTGGTGCTAGTTTTGTTCAGATATATGTGGGTATGGGAGCAAAAAGGGTAAAAGAGTTATTTAATGAAGCTAAAAAAAATGCACCAGCTATTATATTTATAGATGAGATAGATGCAGTAGGTAAAAGTAGAGGTAGCAGCAATGATGAAAGGGAAGCAACACTAAATGAATTATTAACTCAAATGGATGGATTTGATGGTAAAAGTGGAGTAATAGTAATAGCTGCTACAAATAAGATAGAGGTTTTAGATGAAGCACTTTTAAGGGCAGGGCGATTTGATAGAAGAGTATTTTTAACTTTACCATCAAAAGAGGATAGAAAAAAGATATTAAACTTATATCTAAAACACAAAAAATATGAGATTGATATAGATAAATTAGCTTATGATACAAGTGGATTTAGTAGTGCTGGATTAGCTACACTAGTAAATGAATCACTTTTAAATATGATTAAAAACAATAGATCATCTATCACACAAGAAGATATCGATATAGCTAAAAAGAAAGTTGAGTTTGGAAAAAAACAACACAAAATCTTAACACCAGAACAAAAAGATATCTTAGTAACATATCAAGCTACAAAAGCTTTTATTAGTGGTAAAAAAGTAGCATTGTTTGATGAAGGTTTATCTGTGGATGATATTATTTATCCATCTAAAACTCAACTTGAAAATATGATAAAAGCAAATCTAGCAGGAATAGTAGGTTTAGAGGTGATCAAAAATGAGCCTTATGTGGTATTTTATAGTGAGCTATCTAAAGCAAAAGAGTTAGCAAAAGATATGGTTGAAAAATATGATATGGCAGTATCTGTTGAGAATGTGATCCAAAGCCTAAAAGCACAACTTAGACAAACTATATCAGAATCTGTAAATCAAGAGAAAATCAACCAATTAAAAGAGCAGTTAATAGAAGATGAGGTTGTAAATAGTTGATATATTTTAGTGGATTTTCACTCAAAGATGAGCAGGAGTTGTTTAAAGATTATATCATAAAGGGTGATTTTACAGTTTGTGGTTTTAGTTATGGTTCGCAAAAAGCACTAGAATATGTTTTAAATACTACAAAAAGAGTAGATCTATTGCAACTTTTTTCACCAGCATATTTCAATGATAAAAGTGATAAATATAAAAAGTTCCAGCTAAAAGCATTTCATAAAGATAAAATATCTTACGGTAATAGTTTTTTTTCTAATAGTGGATTTACACAAAACCAAAAACAATATTTTTCATTAGGCATAAAAGAGGAACTAGAAGAACTTTTGTATTATAAATGGGATGAAAAAAAACTACAATTTATAGTATCAAAAGGTATAGATATTGAGGTTTATTTAGGTTTGGATGATAAAATTATCAATCCTAAAAAAACAGCTGATTTTTTTCGTAAATATTGTGAAGTTTATGCTATCAAGAATCTACAACATAACCTTTGTAACTTTTAAATCTTTTCTTTTTAATATATTGAATTATAGCGGTTATAGCTATTTTTTGAATTTAGTATGGATTAATTATAGTCTTATAAGAAAGATATGATTTCAGAAATGTTACAATATTTGTAAGAATAAAGATAAGATAGAAGATATTAAAATTACAGGAAAAGTTTTATGAAACTAAAAAAGATACCTTATGGATTAAGTGATTATAAACTAATAAAAAGCGAGAACTACTATTTTGTAGATAAAACTAAATATATAGAGATACTAGAAAATTCAAATGAAAGATATGTAATGTTTCTTCGCCCTAGAAGATTTGGAAAATCTTTATTTCTTGCAATACTTGAGGGGTATTATGATACTTATTATAAAAAAGATTTTGAAGTTATGTTTGGGGATACTTACATAGGTCAGAACCTAACTTTAAAAGCTTCATCTTATCTTGTTATGAGATTTGATTTTAGTGGGATAGATATCAATGATGTTGAAAATGACTTTAAATATTACTTAAACATTATATTAACATCTTTTATAGAAAAATATAATTTAGATATACAAATCAATAGCAATAATCCTATCTCTTTATTTAAAGATATATTTAAATACTTAGACCAACATCAACTTGAACTATATCTACTAATAGATGAATATGACAACTTCGCAAACAAACTATTATTACAAAACAAAGATAACTACTATAAAGTAGTAGCAGATAAAACTGCTATGTTTAAGCAATTTTTCACAACTTTAAAAACTGCAACAAGTGGAAATGATTCACCACTTAAACGAATGTTTATAACAGGTGTTACTCCTATGACTATGTTCGATGTTACAAGTGGATTTAATATAGGGGCTAATATATCTATAAAAAAAGAGTTTAATAGTATGGTTGGATTAACTCAGGATGAAGTAGATACTATGCTAGAGTATTATGATATAGATATAGATAAAAATATATTAAAAGAGTGGTATAATAACTATATCTTTAATGAAGATAGCACAGCTATATATAATAGTGATATGATTTTATATTTTATTAGCAATTATCTCTCAGAGGGAAAAATCCCAAGAGAGATGATAGATATAAATGTCCGAAGTGATTACTCTAAACTTCGCCATATCATCTATACAAATGGCAAACTAAATGGTAACTTTGATATATTAAGAGACCTTATAGCTGGTGAGTCTATAAGTTTAGATAATTTGGTGCAAGATTTTAGTGCATTAAATCTTGAAGAGGAAAATAACTTTAAATCTTTGATGTTTTATATGGGATTAATAACTATAATAAATAGAGAATTTGAACTAAACTTTAAAATACCAAATGAAACAGTAAAAAGAATAGATATGGACTTTTTACAAGATAGTTTAAAACTTGAAGATATATTCAAAATAAGAATAAGCCATGTAGAGGATAAATTTAAACTATTTGCACTAAATGGAACTTTAGAAGTATTTGAATTCTTAGCTTCTCAAATAGATAAAAATAGTGGTATAAGAGATTATATCTACAAAGAACAGCATATAAAAGCTATGTATCTAGCATATCTATCTATGACATCGTATTTTATAGTAAAAAGTGAAAAAGAGTTCAAAAAAGGTTTTGCAGATATATTTATAAAACCATTTAATAACCCTTATGTAAAATATTTTGCACTTATAGAGTTTAAATATATAAAAAGAGATGAAAAAGTAACCAAACAAAAAATAGATATACTAACAAAAGAAGCAAAAGTGCAACTAGAAGTTTATTCTAAAGATAAGTTAGTTACACAGTATCTTAATCAGGGTGTTAAACTAAAAAAAATAATTATGGTATTTCATGGGTGGGAACTTGTAAAAATTGAGGAATAAGTATCAAAATTATTATATAATGTCCCCAGATAAAATAACCAATTTCAAGAATATTTATATTCTTAAATAGTAGATATATTAGAGCAAATAATATTTTCCATTTGTTCTAGTGGATATTTTAAAGTATTACAAAATTGTCCTTTATTAAATGTTCGTTGATGTTTTGCAAGTCGTACTGTATTGATGATAATTTTTTCTTTTAGTTGCTCTTTTGATAATTTACCATCAAGATAATCAAGTGTCTCTTTGATCCCAATAGATTGCATACTATTTGGTTCTCTAGTATATTTCTTTTCTAAATATATAACTTCATCTATAAGTCCAAGATCTAGCATATTTTGAGTTCGTAAAGCTATGTTATCTCTTAAAACTGCTGGATCTGTTTCTATCTCATAAATATCAATATTATCAATAATAGGTTTGGGTTTATTTTGTTCAAAATATACAGAAGCAACACTATTGGTTTGTTTATAAATAGATAAAGCTTTTTCTATTCTATATCTATCATTTAAAGCTATTTTTTCCATATATGCTTTATCTTTTTCATATAAAAATTTATATGCTTTATCTATATTTGTTAATTGGTGTTTTACCCATTGTTTTGTTGATTTGCTAATTTTGGGAATATTGCTAATACCTTGAAGCAAAGTTTTTAGATAAAATCCACTTCCACCTACAATAATAAGATTTTTGTTATGTTTTTGTGCATATAGTTTAGCTTGTTTGTAGATTTTGATATATTCTATAACATCAAATGATTGATTTGGATAGATTATATCTATACCAAAATGTTTGATATTATCTCGCTCATTTAGTGTTGGTTTTGCAGATGTTATATCTATATGTTTATAAATAGCCAAACTATCAAGTGATAAAATTATAGCATTTAATTTATGTGCTAAACTGATACTAAGTGCAGTTTTACCAGATGCTGTTGGAGCTATGATTGCTATTTCTTTATACATATTATCACCTTATAAAATCATAGGAAAATCAAGAGTTAGTTTATCATCTTTGATATAGATATTTGCATATATCTTTCTTGCTCTTTTTAATATCTCTGTTGTAAGTGGTTGAATATTATTTGCTATAAACTCAATAGCTATAATTTGGTGCTTTTTTTGCTCTATTATCTCATATTCACCAATTTTGATGAACACTTTGATATTTAATTTTTTGTTTTTAGTAAGTAGTAAAAATATATCATTAAGAGAGATTAAAAAGTCATTGACATATAATTTTATCTCTGGTATAGATATATCATAATCCTCACTTAGTTTGATATCATATTGTAAAAGATTTGTAGTTTTTGCAAGTTCTATTAAACTAAAAATATTTACATATTCAAGTTGTTTATCATCATATACTATTTGCTCTTCGTTGCATACTTCTTTATAAAGTTTTAAAGCGATATATTCATCATCTAAATAGCTTACTAAAATAGCATAAAATTTAAGCTTGTCATAACTTAATGGTATAAACTTTTTTTGAGTTCCATAAGATTTTGAAGCATTAGCTATTGCTAGGTCAAATAACTCTTTTGGTAAAACATAGCTAAATAAAAATTCAGCTTCTTTATTAAAATCTTTCAATCCACCGTTTGTATCAAATACCATAAATGGATTAAGATCATTTTCTAAAATCTGCTTGTGTAAGTTGTTTATTTGATCCAATCTATTCTCCAAAATATCTATTTAGTTTTTTGCGAAGTGTAATTCGGTTGATGTTTAGATTATTTGCTATTTGTAGTTGTGATTTAAAAACTGTCGTAGCTGCTTCTAAAAGTGGTTTTTCACATATTTGTAGAAGTTTTTTATAATCTTTTTCATTTTCAAACTCTTTGATATAAAAATCTCTAAGTATAGTTGCCATCTCATCTTTGTCAAGAGATTGTAATAAAATATTTTTATAAATAGATTGTTTTAAAGTTTTGCCGTTGCAACTTAGATCATAATCTATATTTTTTATATCTATATTATCTTGTATATTATAAATATTTTTTGCTTCATCTATATAGTTTAAAATCAGTTGATCAAGATCCTCTGGCCGCTGTTTTAGTGGTGGGATATTGATTTTAACTGCAAACTTATTTATATATGATTCTTCAGTTTCATATCCTGTTGCTACAATTTTAATATGCTCTAGTTTATTTAAAAACTCCTGTTTATTTAATACTTGATTGAAATTATATAATATTAAAGTGCTATACTCTCCAAGAGATATTTGCCCTTTGGTAATTAACATCTCTAGTTTTGGTGCATCAAATTCAGTTGCATTAGGAAATATTTGTTTTGCTAAAATCCTTTTACCTACACCTATATCTCCAGATATAAAAATATTTACAGGCAAGTTTGCAGACATCTGTGCAATTTGCAGTAGTTTTTTAGAGATTTTAGATTTGGTTATAAAGTTTTTCACCGTAAGAATCCACCTATAAATAATATTGGCTATTATACATAAATTTTACTGTTTCTTATTTTAATTTGATATAATTTGTTTATGACAAACCTAAATATAAAAATAGAGAACTTAATTAGCACAAAAGCATCAGATTTTGAAATATCAAAAGTTATAAAAGATGAGATAAAACAATATCTAATCTCATTAGATGATATATTTATCCAAACTCAAGGTAAAGATTTTTTTGTTCAACATACAAAAAAAATAGATGAGTTTATAAAAGTGATATATAAATATTTACTAAGAAAATATTTTGGTTATTATTTACCTATGAGCAATTCAATACCTATTACACTTGTTGCTCTTGGAAGTTTTGGTAGAGAGCAATTATGTGTATATAGTGATGTAGATATTATGATATTATATGAAGATATTTTGGGATATAATATCCAACCACTTATAGAGGAGTTTGTCACACTATCTTGGGATAGCGGATTGAAACTTGGATCAAGAGTTCATAAACTTAACGATATTGAAGAGGCTGTCAAAACAGATATTACTATAAAAACTGCTATTTTAGAATCAAGACTTATTTATGGTTCAAAACATCTTTGGTATAGTTTTCAAAATCATTTAGCCAATATAAGAGAGTTTGAGCAAAAAGAGTTTGTTTTAGCAAAATTACAAGAGCATAAAGAGAGATTGTTAAAATATCCACTTACTATGCAACCAAATATCAAAGATGGTTATGGTGGTATGAGAGAATCAAATCTTTTGTTTTGGATTGCAAATATAACTTATGGGGTTAATAATACAAACAATCTTATAGGGGTATTGTTTGATGAAAATGAGTATAAAAAATATAGAAGTTCGCTAGAGTATATTTTTAGAATAAGAAATGCTCTTCATCTAGTAGCTAAGAAAAAACTAGATACTATTAATTTTGATATTTTACCTGAACTTAGTGACAAACTAGGATTTCAAGGGACTAAAAAATTGGTAAAAGAGCGACAACTTATGGCAAAGCTTTTTGAATCTTTACATAATGTGCATAGATTTACATCTGCAATGGTCAAAAAAATATCTCGACAATATACCTATGAATCAAAAAATATATCTTGCTTACCACAATATAGATATCAAAAAAATCTATATATTATCAACAATAAAATATATAGTTCATTTTTTAATAAACCAAAAAGACTAAATCAATTTCTAAAAGAGCTAATACATCTAAGAGATGATATTAAAGAGTTTGACAATTCATATATATATTATGCAAGTAAAACAAAAATACCAAAAACAATCAATGATACTACTAAAAAATTTATATTGATGTTGTTACACAAAAAGAATATTAGTGGATTGTTTAAGCTACTTTATAATGCTGGTTTATTTAGAAAAGTTTTACCATCTTTAAAAAAAATCATCAATCAGCCACAATTTGATGGATACCATATACATCCTGTAGATATACATAGTATCAAAACATTAAAATATGTAGAAAATATTACAGATGAGTTTGTGAGAAAAACTTATGAATCACTTTGTTTAAAAGATCAATCATTAGTAAAAATATCTGCACTATTTCACGATAGTGGGAAAGGAAGAGGTAAAGACCACCATATAGTAAGTATGCAATTATTTAAAAAATTTGGTAAACTAATAAATCTTGATGAGAAATCTATAAATCTTATAGCGAAGATTATTAGATACCATAATATGATGAGTAAAGTAGCTACAACAGAGGATATATATTCTCAAGATGTGATTTTGAAGTTTACTGCATTAATAGGGGATATAAAAAGTTTGAAGATGTTATATATTCTAACTTATGCAGATATCAATGCTGTAGATCAAAAAGTTTATACAAGTAGCACCGCTTCATTGCTAAAAGAGTTGTTTTTACAATCCCTTCCAGCTTTTGAAAATACCGAGTTATTAAAAGTAAGTTCAAGAAGATTGGCAAAACAAAATGCTATTATAAAACTACAAGAGTTCAAAAGTTTATCACGATTGTTACAAAAAAGGATTTTATCTATATCATCAAATGATATATTTCTAAGATATAAAGCACTTGATATTGTCAAAATATCAAAATATGCTTATGAAACAAATGAGTATTATTTTACTATTGAAAATCAAAATTATCTAACTATTAGACTTACAAGAGTAAATCCTTTGAATTTAGGGTTTTTACTATATAAGCTTAGTTTTTTAAATATTACATCTATGGGGATATATAAACTTTTTGATAATAAGAAATTTTTTGAGATTGTATTTGATCAAAAAGTAGATGATAGTGAGATAGGTTTTATAAAAGATATTATAAATAATTCATTTGATATGAATAAAAATATCAAAATCAAAAAACCAAATATCTATCTAAAAGATGTAAGTATTAACTGTAATCACTCTGAATTTTTGGCAGAATTAAAAATAGTAGCAGCTGATCAAAAAGGGCTATTTGCTTTTGTAGCAAAAATTTTAGATGATTATAAAGTAGAGATAAATAGTGCAAAAATACATACAAAAAACAATAAAATCAATGACTTATTACTTATTGATAAAAATGGAAATTTTTGTAAAAATAAAGAGAAGATTTTAGATAAGATTACATAAAAATTAACAATTATTTTACACTTGTTGTGTATAATTTCACTACCTCCTAAAATAATAGTAAATAGTGCAACTTTAATTTTATAATATAATCTTTTTATCCTGTGCTATTTTATCTTGTATCTACTAAGTATTTTTCCTTTTAGCTTTCATTTTTTGTGATGCTAATTTTCTCATATCAGCAGTTGTATCTAGTTCATCCATAATCTCAAGACCAAGTAGTGTTTCAATACAATCTTCAAGTGTAACAATACCTTCAGTTTGATCATATCCATCAGTTACTATTAACATATGTCCTTTTACTTTTGTGAAGCTACTTAAAGCTTTTGAGACTGGTATATTTTCATTGATACTTGATACATCTATCATGATATTTTCAATCGTAAGATTTGCATTTTTTATAGCTTGTTTAAAAAGTTTTTTAGTTAAAACCATACCCACAATATTATCTATATTTGTATCATATACAGGAAGTCTTGAAAATTTATAAGTTCGTTCATCCTCTAGTAAGTCTTTTATTATAGTGTCTTTTTGCACAGCAAATACTACACTTCGTGGAGTTAAAATATCTTTTATTTTGATCTCTTTTAGTGATAATGTGTTTTCAATAATATCTGATTCCATATCATTGATCACACCATCTTCTTCACTTAAAAGTGTAGTTTGTAATAACTCTTCTCTTGAAACTGTATCGTTATCTTTACTTTTGTTGATTTTATTGGTAACAAAAAGGGTAAATATAATGATAGGATAAGTGATCAAAATAAATATCTCTATAATCCTAGCAGCATAAGGAGCTAGTTGTTTCCAATAAATTGCTCCTATAGTTTTAGGGATAATCTCTGCAAAAAATAATATCATAAATGTAAGAATAATAGATATTATTAAAACAAGATTGCTATTATTTCCAAAAATCTCTTGTGCTTGAACTCCAATAGCAGTTGCTCCTAAAGTATTAGCAAAAGTATTTAAAATCAATATTGATGATATAGATTTATCTATGTTGTTTTTTAATTTCTTAAGTAATTTACCAGTTGTTGGATTGTTTTCTTCCAAAACGGCAATATATGATATATTTGTAGATAATAGTATAGATTCTAAAATAGAACACAAGAACGAAATACCAATCACTAATACAAATAATAATACTAAAATTTCCATATTAGTAACCTCTTTAACTCAACAATAATCTGGGAATGTTCGTCCAACTTCTAACTCCTACAATAAATTTGAAAAGTATTATATCATATTAATATTAAAAAACATTTCCAAATGAACTAATAACTTTTCCATATATTGTTAAATCATCTTTATTGATAACTTGATTTACAAAAATTTCATTATCAGATATAATATCAAAATTACCATCTAATCGTTTTTGAACTCGTTTGACTAACAATCCATTTTCTTGTGTATATATAGCATAGATACCATCTTTTGAATAAAATTTATTTTTTGTATTTACAAAAATAATATCATTGTCATTGAGAGTTGGTTCCATACTTTCACCCGTAACATTGATAGCTTCTATATATTTGACCTCATTTTTCCCACCTAAAAAATTTATAAAATAATCAGGTATATTTAATTTTTCAAAATTTTCATCATTTATATCAGAACCACCACCAGCACTCATAGCAATACCTGGATAATATCTGATCCAATATCTATCTGTTGAATCTATAAGACTACTTGGGTCTTGTCCATATAAAAGCCAGTTGATTGATATCTTTTTTAATGCACAAAAATCTAAAATATTTGAATATGGTATTTTATTTCTTGTTTTCATTGTTGCAAAATTAGCTTGAGATATCGCTAGAGCATTTGCTATATCTTTGTCAAAAACTTTACCATCTTTTTGCTCACTACTTAAAATATCTTTTAGTTTATCTATGATTTTAGTAATATCCAACATATAAAACCTCTCAAAATTCTATTTATGAAAAATTATAACATAAAAAATATAAGGGACATATATGATAGAATATAATATCTCTATAATCAAAGGTGATGGAATAGGTCCTGAGATTGTAGATGAAGCTATCAAGGTGCTAGATGCAGTTTCTATATCTATGGGTTTTACTCTAAAGTATGAAGAGATGCTTTTGGGTGGTGCGGCTATCGATGAAACAGGTGTACCGCTACCAGAAGAGACAATCCAAGGTATCAAAAAGTGCGATGCAGTGCTTTTTGGAGCTATTGGTGGACCAAAATGGGATAACTTAGAGAGACATCTTCGTCCTGAGACTGGGTTGCTTGGGCTTAGAAAAGAGATGGGTACATTTGCCAACCTTAGACCAGCTCTTGTGTATGATGAGTTAGTAAATGCTTCAAGCCTCAAGCCTGAAATCATCAAGGGTGTTGATATAATGGTGGTTAGAGAGCTAACTGGTGGTATCTATTTTGGTCAGCCAAGAGAGTATGCACAAGATAAAGCTTACAACACTATGGTATATACTCGTGAAGAGATTAAACGCATAGTTGTTGTGGCATTCGATATCGCTATGAAAAGAGACAGAAGAGTATGCTCAGT
>OFAY01000094.1_pt1 | contig 12878 bp, 11 predicted proteins | sample 1520371 | NCBI WGS metagenome assembly OFAY01 (sample SAMEA3696446, study PRJEB22514) | metagenome | biome: water; feature: marine; material: hydrothermal vent | place: Pacific Ocean | collected 2014-08-12 | depth 1521 m | reverse complement strand
TCGATATTCGAATTTCGAATTTCTCAACTTTCGGAACTCCGAAAGTTGAGTTATTTAATGTTAAAATTCTAATGCGATTGCCCTACATTGAGTGCGAAAATAGCGTAATCAAGTGAGTTTTGATCTTTTGAACATTTGAAAATTCGAATTTGTTTCTAATTTCGAAATTCGATATTTGAATTTTAGCAATGCGGGGTTTCCCCCGCATCGCTTTTTTAGCCTACTTCACGCGGCGACTCTGTAGCATACAAAATATCATCCATTGGATGACGATAAAGTCCGGCTTTAAGCCGTTTTTGATCCAGAATATGACCGATTATGCCAATGCTGCGGCCAAGGACAAAAACAGCATTCAATGTTCCGGCATTAATAATTTCACCAATTTCCTCTGAACTAAATCCTAAGTTAGCCAACAAATCCACAAACAAAACACCAATACATCCATCCACATTCAAAATCAGATTGCCCCTTTTGGCTGTTGTCACCTTTTCTACTTCCAGGGCATAGTCCAGATATTTGGTGGCAGGGAACTTCTCCTTTGCGTAATTCTTTAACAACTCAACTCGCTTGTCAGGATTGCGCACGCTCTTGATTTTATGCCCAATACCCTGAATCAGGGTACCAGCGGCTTTCATCTCATTCACCATCTGTCTGGGAGTTTTGCCCTCGTCACAGAACTTGCGGAAATAATAAGCAGCTCCATCAATGGCGCCACCAAACCTCGGCCCAATGGTCAAAAGCCCGCTGGCCAGGGATGAAACAAGGTCTTTACCAGCCCTGGAGGCTACAATGGCATTATGAGCGCCTGAGACGCATGGGCCGTGATCAGCTACGATCTTTAAGCACATCTCAATAAATTCGCCAGCCCATTTAGGTAAACGGCATTTTAGCCACAATAAACCGATGACATCTCCAATGCCCATGCCCTGCTCAACAACAGAGCTGATGGGAATATCATTGTATGTTGCTTCTTCACCACTGTCATTACTGATGGTGCAGATAAAGCTGGTTGCCCTGCGCACCTTTCCTTTGGCCTTTGCCTCAGCATAGTCCTCTGGCACTGGTGGCACTTCAGGCTCTTCAATCTCAGGAATAACACCTCTGGCTTTCAAGCCTTCAAAGGTCTCTCTGATGACTCTTCTCAACTCGTCAAAAGATCCGGGCACAATAGCGCCAGCTTCCTTAAAAGCCCTGTTTTTGGCTTCAGCAGTCTCGGAATCGTCGCCAGCCCTTGCGCCTGCGTGACCAAATTGGACTTCGCCAGGAAACAGTTTGGCGCAGGTACCTGTACACCAGGCAACAACAGGCTTGGTGATTTTACCGGCCTTCATGGCCTCAATCACTTCATATTCTTTTTTACCGCCAAGCTCACCCAGCACAACCATCATCTTGATCTCAGGATTGGCTTCATAACGCAGGAAATGGTCAATAAAGGTTGAACCAGGATACAGGTCACCACCAACAGCTATGCCTTCATAAACTCCATTGGTGGCCTGAGAAATAATATTGTTAAGCTCATTAAACAGCCCGCCTGAAGTAGAAACAAAAGCAACACTGCCAGGCCGGTACAATTTGCAGCGGATAATATTTTCCAGGGTTCCGGCTGAATTTCCTATTTTAAAGGCTCCAGCAGCAATTCCGCCAACAGTAGCCGGGCCAATCACGCATTTTTTCATCTCTTTGGCTGTAGCAGCAATGATACGGGCATATCTCTCTGGAATACCTTCCGCAATAATTGCTACAGTGCGGATAGTATCCTTGGCCAGCGCATCCATTGTAGTGGCGTAAGCAGAACGATAGGATGAAAAATTGACCACTACATCAGCATTTTGATGTTTTTCAACAGCTTCATCAAAGTGCCGGTAAATGGGAATCAATATCTCTTTGTTGCCAAAAAAACATTTATGAAATCCGTTCTGCCTGGTTGGGGCCACAATGGCGGCCACACTGGGAGTTTCTCTTCTACAAATATAGTCAAAATCCAGCATCCTCTGGATGGCTCTTTGCTGATAACCATAAATAATGGCCTGAGTATTTCTATCAAACAAACAATATTCCGGTTTTGCCATTGTGTCCTCCTTAAGCAGCTTTTTCTTCCAGGGCCAGTTTAACAACTCTGGTCATGTGGGCCTCCGGGCCGTAAACTTCGATATTCAGACCCAGCCTTTCACCAGCAGCCTTGATCTTGGCCAACCCCTTTTCATAATTGGGGCCGCCCCTGCGTACATAAATCCTGGCATTCACTTCTTTTAACTTTTCTGTATAATCTTCCAATGCCATTACAATACCATCAAAAGTCTTGGCTACATCAGTAAAATTAGCAATACCACCACCTATAATCAAAACCTTGGGCCGACCCTGTGGATCTTTTTCCCTGGTCATCAGATCAAGAAGTGTTTTGGCATATTCATAAGTCTCATCTGTGGTGGGATTACCGCTGTATTCACCATAATTACCCAGTTCCTGCGCGCCGCCAAGATCCGAAATGGTGTCCGTATAAACAACACTGGCGCCGCCGCCCGCAACCATTGTCCAGATACGGCCCTTGGGATTAAGCACTGTCAGTTTCATGGATGAACCGCTCTTGGCATCCAATTGTTTGATATAGGCCTCTTCTTTGGTGCTCTTGCGTCCAAAAGGAGTTGGAAAGGTGAGATCGCCCCACTTTTCAACACATTCAAATTGGGCTGTATCGTCCAGTCTGGCAACTGCATCCAGCGGACAAAATTTATTGCCTTCCAGCACAAAAGGATTAAATTCCAGATAAGTAAAATGATAGTCCACAAAGAAATCATATAATGCCTTAACCAGTTTGGTCACATTCTCTTTGTTTTCTATCTCTTCAGGGATAGCCTGAGCTATGATTTCTTCAATATTGTCTTTGGCTAAAACAGGAATAAACGCTTCTTTTACCGTATCCCAGACCTCTTCAATATCAACACCACCATGAGCGGAAATATAAATCTTATCTCCTTCTCTTTCAGTGGTCATGGCCAGATAATATTCTTTCTCATGCGGAACGCATGGCTCAACCAGAAAACAATTCAGCTCATTGGTCACATTGCCAATGGTTACATCCCTGTTCATGCGTTCGCCAATCCAGGCCCTGACCTCATCTAAAGATTTATTCACCAATACAAGGCCATGCTTACCACGTTTGCCAAACAATTGATCTGGCTTGGCAACCAGCTTTTCTGTGGTCAGCCAGGGATTTTCTTTTACAAGTTCATCCCAGTTTGTCTCAGGCGTAACCAGCACGCCCTTAAAGTCAAAAGCAATCTCTGGCAGATTGTCCTTTAAATACTTTGCCAGAAGCCTTTTTGCATCATACTCTCTTATGCCGCGTTGTGCCATAATACTCTCCTTACGCTTTCATTTTCATGTAGCTAAGTGTTCCACCAGCCAGAAGAATCTCTTTCTGGCGATCAGACAATTGATAAGTTACAGTGTAACTCTTGCCTTTGGTCTTGTTCTCCACAATCAAATCCTCGCCCGCCTTGATCTTTGCGCGCATGTTTTCAATGACCAATTCATCTCCCTGCTCAATGTCAGCGTAATCTGCCTCATTTAACAAAAGCGGCGCAATACCAAAGTTCACCAGATTAGCCGCGTGTATGCGTTCAAAAGACCTGGCAAGAACAGCCTTTACCCCCAGATACATGGGGCAAATTGCAGCATGTTCACGGGAAGACCCCTGACCATAACTCAAACCGCCCACAATAATATTGTGTTTGCCCTTTTCCTTATTGGCCTTAGCCCGGATATGAAATTCAGGATCAAGCACCTCAAAGACAAATTCTGCATACTTGGGCACATTGGAACGGTATTTCATGCGGCTGCCCGCTGGAATAATATGATCAGTGGTGATCTCATCACCAACCTTGATGGTCACCACACCATCTATTTTTTCAGGCATGGGATCATTTACTGGTGGCTCGCCAATGTTCGGCCCACGATAAATCTCTATCTTTTCTGGCTCCGGGGAAGGGGCAATGAACATGGAATCATCAATCCTGAACATTAAAGGCTGCATAATGCTGGGATAATACATATACCTATCAAATGAACGTGGATCAGTAATTTTGCCTGTAACAACAGCAGCAGCAGCAGCTTCCGGGCTGACCAGATACACGTCTGCTGACTTGGTTCCACAGCGGCCCAGGAAATTGCGGTTACTGGTACGAAGTGAAACACCATTGCTGCGTGGAGCACAGCTATTGCCAATACAAAAGCCACAAGCGCTTTCAGCTATCCTGGCACCAGCGGCAAGCAATTTATCCAGTGCACCATTGTCTGCCAGCATACGCATAACCTGCCTGGAACCTGGGGCAACAATAAAACTCACATCTGGATGACAAACCTTGCCATCCAGCATTTCAGCAACAATCATCAGGTCACGATAAGAAGAATTGGTGCAACTACCAATACAAACCTGATCAACAGGCAATCCTTCTACTTCAGAAAGCTTCTTCACGTTGCCAGGGTTGTGCGGGCAGGCAATCATTGGCTCAAGCTCGCTCAAATTAATTTCCACTTCTTTGTCATAAACCGCACCCTCATCAGCACTAAGCGGCACCCAATCGGTTTCCCTGGCCTGCGCCCTTAAAAATTCTCTGGTCACTTCATCACTTGGAAAAATAGAAAATGTTACACCACACTCAGCTCCCATGTTGGTAATGGTAGCCCGCTCAGGCACACTCAATGTTTTTACGCCCTCGCCAGTATATTCAAAAACGCAACCCACGTTGCCTTTACTACCAAAAATCTCCAGTACTTTTAAAATAATATCCTTGGCACTGACCCACTCAGGCAGTTTGCCTGTCAGATTGATGCGCACAACCCTGGGGCAGGTAAGATAAAAAGGCCCGCCAGCCATGGCCACAGCCACATCCAGGCCGCCAGCGCCAATAGCTACCATGCCAATGCCGCCTCCTGTTGGCGTATGACTGTCAGAACCAAGCAAGGTTTTGCCTGGAGCAGCAAAACGCTCCAGATGCACCTGATGACAAATACCATTGCCAGGACGGGAATAAATCATCCCGTATTTAGCAGCCATAGTCTGTAAGTACTTGTGATCATCAGGGTTCTCAAAACCGGCCTGAATGGTGTTGTGGTCAACATAACTCACCGAAAGCTCGGTCTTTACCCGCGGGATGCCCATGGCCTCAAACTGAAGATTGCACATGGTGCCAGTGGCATCCTGGGTTAATGTCTGATCAATGCGAATGCCTATTTCTTTACCAGGCTCATACTGGCCCACGACCAGATGACTTTCCAGAATCTTTTGGGTCAAAGTTTTCGCCATTACTACCTCTCCTCAAATTTTATCCTTTATGGAATTTCAAAGGGAAATAATTAACTTTTTCAAAATATGCACTTCAAATTCGATATATGGCACAAAAAAAGTGATAAAAGGCACAGATCAATCAAACCAGTAAATTTCAACCGCTCACAGGACAATAAGCACCCTTCACCATTTATTAAAGGGACAGGAAAAATTTGTTTAAATAAAAAGGGACAGGAGAAAAATTATCTTGACCAGTTTCTCATTTTTGCAGATAATTATATCAAAATCATGACTAATAAGGGAGGGGAGCAAATGAACTTTCAGCCATTAGAATCGAGAATGACTATTGAATTCAATGATATCAAAATAAAGCTTTATCCTATTTCTGAGACACTTTATGGAGATATAATTTCACTTACCATTCCTATCCATGAAAATTATACTCATTATCTACGCTTAATAAAATATTTAGGAATATACGCACCAGATTTTGATTATCCAAGACACTATGCTGCTTTAAAAACATTATTTGGTGATAGTACACTGTTATATGATTATCATAAATGCTCTTTTGAATATATATTTCTTTTAAAAATTAATAAAAAGCAGACTAAATCTTTATATTTATTAAATTATACAGATATTAAAGGCTCATTTTGTTTTTTATTTCACAAAATTCTTATCTCACAGGAGGAACTTATCAGATATCCTGAGAAGCATAGATGCAATTTATTTGAACCACTTGAGCACGAATTTTCAAAATCTGACATGGAATTTTTCATGAATTACTTTTTATTCTATCTTGTTGGATATATTAAAACTATAGAACATCAATATAGAGATGAATTTATAAGGTACCACAATTATTGTCAAATGATATATGGTTATAAAGATAATCATTTTTTTTGTAATCAATATAACTCTCATGATGAATATATTAATGAAAAGAAAAAAATTACAGACCAAACGGCACATCTGATTTTAAAACAATTGATATTATTATAGTAATAAGTTATCTACACAAATACAAGACGCGAAAATTTGCGTTTTCGAGTTCAGGCGACGCAGGAAATTGAAAAAGAGAATTATTTCTTATGGCGTCTGTCTGAAAGAGAAAACATTTTCAAACCCTGATATTTTATGTGGCTCTCGGTCTCTTTCTATCTTTAATTTATCTTTAAAACGTTGAAATTGTTCTTTGACAAATTGCCTGCTGCCCAGAAATACTCCCTCTGTCAGATATCTTGTCCTGTATAATAAACGATCTGCTGTGGTAAATTTAAATTTCTTTTTGCGCTCCTTTTCAATTGTTTCTTCATTAATGGATGCGCCTTTGGGGCTTTCCAGACAGCCATGCTCATATACATATTCCCGATACATGCGAAATCGTTCTTCCACATCGTCTATCTCATACTGCTTTAAGCCAAAATCCAGACTGAGAAATCCATCCTTATTGCCTGTTCTGGCCACATAACCCATAGATGACCAGCGATAATCTTCAGGCTTTTGAACTATACCTGCCCTGACAGGATTCAAGTCAATATAAGCCAGGCAATTTATCAAAGTGTAACCTTTTTCTACGATTACGCTTTTAAACCTGTCAGACCAGAAATAGCCCTTACGACCGTAGGTTTTGTTGTAGTACCAGGTAAATCTTTGTTTTAGTTCTTTAATAAATTCAGAGAGATTGGTCCATTTTTGCCTGAAATGTGGGATTTGATCTTGAGTCAGGATGCGGTCATCGTTTTTGTAATAGATTTCAAATCGACGCATAACTTCCTGATCAGACATCTCATCTTCCGGGTAAGTCTGAACAAGGAGATGAAAATGATTGCCCATAATACAAAAACCGAGAATATCGACAAAATAGACGGATGCGAGGAATTTAAGGAGTTTGAGAAAAACTTCTTTGTCTGTGTCTGAGATGGGCAGGTCAGGCAAGGCAGACCTGGAGATGACATGATAAACAGCAGGCTGATCAGTTATAAGCATCCTGGGAATGCGGGGCATGGGCGATTACCTCCCATAAAAATTTGTGAAACTCAAAAAAGTAAACGAACAAAAAATGCAGGAAAAATGAAAAAATGTCAAGAAATTTCTCCTGTCCCATATAATAGTTGAGTAAAATTACTTGCAAGCAACACTTATTAAGTTTAGGAAAGTACAGGAATTCTCAAAAATCGGAGGAAAACCTTGACCTATTCCATTGAATTGACTCCCAAACAAAAAGAAATCTTAAAAATTGTTCAGGCTGACCTGCCAGATTCAGCCACGCCTTTTGCTGAAATTGCCAGATTAACAAACACTTCTGAGCAAGAGGTTCTGGAACTTCTTACAAAACTAAAAGATGAGGGTTATATTCGCCGTTTTGGAGCTACTCTGCGCCATCAACAAGCAGGATATGACCACAATGCCATGGTTGCCTGGTATGTGGAAGAAGGCCAGGACATAGATAAAATTGGTCAGATTATGGCCTCTCGCCCGGAAATCACCCATTGCTATGAACGAAGAAACTGTCTGGATTGGCCATATAATTTATACACCATGATTCATGGTCAAAGCGAAGATGACTGTGAACGCGTTATCTCTGAACTGGTTCAGACAACCGGAGTTACCCAGTATGAAATTTTATTCAGTTGCAAAGAGCTAAAGAAAACCTCCATGGAATATTTTTAGAAAACAAGGAGCTGGTTATGGACAAATCAAAGGAACTTTTTTCAAAGGCCAGGGAGATTATTCCCGGTGGGGTGAACAGCCCGGTTAGAGCTTGTAAGAGCGTTAGATCCGATCCTTTGTTTATTGCCAGAGCGGATGGACCCCATGTGTACACAGAAGATGGGCAAAAATATGTAGATTATGTCATGTCCTGGGGGCCCATGCTTCTGGGACACAATCACCCCGCGGTGAACAAAGCTTTGCACGAAGCCGTGGACAAGGGCACAAGTTATGGAGCGCCGTGTAAAGCTGAAATTGAACTGGCTAAGGCTATAGTTGACGCCCTGCCCGGAGTGGAAATGGTTCGTATGGTCAATTCAGGAACAGAAGCCACCATGAGTGCTTTGCGCCTGGCCCGGGGCTATACTGGTCGAAACAAGCTGGTTAAGTTTCATGGCTGCTATCATGGTCACGCCGATGCCTTTCTGGCCAGTGCTGGTTCTGGAGTAGCCACATTGTCCATTCCTGGCACACCAGGTGTGCCTGAAGAAACAGTCAAGCACACCCTTCTTGCAGAATACAATAATCTGGAGCAAGTAAAAGAACTATTTGCCCGTTATGGAGAAGACATTGCCGCAGTTTTTGTTGAGCCTGTGGCTGGCAATATGGGTGTTGTCCTGCCTGAAGAAGGCTTTTTGCAGGGCTTGAGGCAAATAACATCAGAATATGGCAGTCTATTGGTTTTTGATGAGGTAATCACGGGGTTTCGGGTTTCTTTTCATGGAGCACAAGGTTTTTATGGCATTGTTCCTGACCTCACCTGTCTGGGCAAAATTATAGGTGGAGGACTGCCTGTGGGCGCTTATGGAGGAAAAAAAGAAATCATGTCCCGCATAGCTCCAGATGGTGATGTCTATCAGGCAGGAACCCTATCCGGAAATCCTCTGGCTATGGCCGCGGGGCTGGCTACAATTAACACTTTAAAATCAATGGATTATGAATTACTGGAGCAAAAAACCAGAGAGCTGGCTGAGGGGTTAAAAAATATCCTGGAGGAAAAGTCCCTTCCTGTGCAGGTAAATCAGATCGCCTCGATGTTTACCATTTTCTTTACAGAGAAGCCTGTAAAAAATTTTGCCTCGGCTCAAAAATCCAATCAGGAACTTTTTATAAAATTCTACAATGGGATGCGGGAACAGGGAATTTATCTGGCTCCATCTGGTTTTGAGTGTGCTTTTAATTCTTTTGCGCATACTGAAGAAGATCTGGAAAAAACCCTGATCGCAGCTAAAAAGATTAACTTTTAGAATCATTAAGCGTTTTGCTACTTGACAGTTCAAATTGACCTCACCTAAATAAATTTTAATTTTATGCTTTTTTACAAACTAAACTTTATAAGGAGGTGAATGCTGATGAAAAAGTCTCTGTTTGTGGCCCTGATTTGCGCAGCCCTGGTGGGTGCATTTATTTTACCCAATCTTTTCGCTGCTGCTGTGCCGGGCGAAATCATGCTCAAAGCTCCAGACGGCGTAAAAACGAAAAAGGCACCTGTGCCTTTCATGCACAAAGGCGCACATGCAGCCTATCAGTGCACAGAATGCCACCACACCTGGGACGGCAAAGGAGAGCCTCAAAAATGCACAGCCTGTCATGGTGCCAAGGCTCACAAAAAAAATGGCAAAAAGGTTCTGGATTTCAAAAAGGCCTTTCACAAACAATGCTGGACTGGTTGCCACAAAAAAGTTAATAAACAAGGCAAACATGCCCCTGTAAAATGTAACGCCTGTCACAAAAAATAACAAAATTCAACTTTAAAGGGGGAGCCATAACTCCCCCTTTTTTATACGAGGTTAGCAATGCCAGGCCCCAATGAAGTTGACGAAATCATTGAATTAACAGAAGTAGTTGAAGAAGGTGCACCAGAAAATAGTACTAATGATCAGTCAACATCAAACGAACAAAGTTTTCCCAGAGAGAAGGCTGTTGAAAACAATGATTTTGATGAAGAATTAAGTAACATACTTGGAAGCGTTATGGATGAGGAGCCTGAAACAAAGAAGAAGTCAGTCAGAGATGACCCGGAAGATGAAGATTTAAATTTTGATGACCTGTTTGATGAAGATATTTCTGAAGACGATATTTTAGATGAATTAGATCCTTCAAAAAAATCTTCCCCAAAAAGCAATCCAGAGCAAACTGACACAACTTCAGAAGAAACAAGAAAAACAGACGATGAATTTGCAGATTTAGATAACCTGATTGACGAGCTGGACAAAAGTCCTTCTCCTGAGACTAAAGCCAAAAAACCTGTTGAAGACGAAATTATATCAGATCTTGAAAAAAGCGTTCAGGAGCCTGTACCTGAAGAGCAAGTAAAATCCCAGAACAAAGCTCCAATAAAACAAGATGAAAAACCAGAACCTTTAGAAGAACCTGAACAGGAGCAAAATGAGGAAGAAGTCCCCATCCAGGAAGACAAATTGACCAGTCTTGAGCAAAGGCTAGAAAACCTGGAAGCAGGGCTTGAAAATAAATTCGCTCAAATAAAAGACGACATTCTAAAAGAAATTAATGAGCTAATAAAAAACCAGGTTAAGCTCCAGGTAACAGAAATATTGACATCAGAACTTAAGCCTTTAAAGCAAAAAATTGCTCAAGTTGAGGAGCAGTTAAATAGCCTTTCCATCCCGGACAAAGATGAACTTAAAGAAACTATTTCCCGGGACATAATCAAAACGCTTGATGAAAACAGGGAAGACAGCACTAAACAGGAAGAAGTGCAAAAATACGTCCTCAAAGTAATTGAGCAACAACTGGAAGCAAAAATTTCAACCTGGCAAAAAGAAAAAGAAGCATTGACCAGAGAAATTGAAGAGGCATCAAAATATCAGGTCAGACTCCAGGACAGCCTTGAAAAGCTGGCATCTGATATAGGAGAAATTAAAGACAGAACTTCTACAGAAAAATTAAATCAACAGGTTGAAGAACTATCTCTTAATTTTGTCTCTAAAGACGAGTTAAAACTTCTGGCCAGTCAATTAAAAATTGAATTGGAAGAGTTTATCGCCAAACAGGTACCCCTTGCCGCGGCCCAGGTGATCCGGGAAGAAATTAGTGCGCTGTTAGGAGAAAAGCGGAAGAAAGAAACGGGAAAAGAGTAAGAAGTGTGTGTAAAAAAGGGGAGGGCCTAACAGGTTTTTCCCTTTTTTCCGCCCGGAAAACAAGTTGTCTGGTCAAAGCCATTTCCCTCCGGGCGGATTTTTATTTTGGAGGATACACCTTATGGATCAACTACAAAAGCAAGCATTACAGGTAACCAAAGAAATAGTAGTTAAGTTTATTGAAGTTGGGCGTATTTCTCCCAACAACTTTCCAGAATACTTTTCGCTCATTTATGAAGAAGTCTTAAAAAACATTTCCAGCCCCCTGCCAGAGCAAATCAGGGATAGCAACAGCAAAAGCTAATTACACCGATGAATATTTCTGAACACAGCCAGAAAGTGGCAGGGCTTTTTGGCCGCATTGCCCGCTGGTATGATTTTTTAAACCATTTTTTAAGCCTGGGCATAGATATTTATTGGCGATACAGGCTGGTTAGAAGCATGCCCATGCCTTCTGAGGGAATAGCCCTGGATCTGGCAGCAGGCACACTGGACGTAAGCCGGGAAATATTACGGCAACACCCTGGTGCTAAAATCCTGGCCATGGATTTTTCCCTGCCCATGCTTCTCACTGGACAAAAAAAATTAGCAAAAGCAAACACAAATGAATTAAACAGTATATTTTCTCTCCAGGCAGATGCCAGAGCAATTCCCCTGCCTGATGAAAGTGTGGATTCTGTAAGCATAGCCTTTGGTATCCGCAATATTCTGCCCAGAAGTAAGGCTTATGCAGAAATCCTGCGGGTTTTAAAACCCGGAGGGACACTGTGTATTCTGGAGTTTGGAACAGGCAAGAAAAAGGTGTGGAAAGGACTATACAATTTCTACTTATCCAGGATATTGCCACTTATAGGTAAGGTGGTATCTAAGGATGCCATCGCATATTCATATCTTGCCGAAACCATATGCAATTTTCCAGGTCCGCACGAGCTGGGTAGAGAAATTGTTCAAGCTGGTTTTTCACGGGTATTTTTCTATCCTCTAAGCTCTGGAATTGTATATGTTCATGTAGCCCGGAAGTCGGGAGAGCCAGGAAAGAGTTGCCTGCAAAAAGTCCCTTTTTGCAGGCAATGTTGAATTTATTTAATGTTGAATGTTGAATGTTGAATTATTATAGTATGTTACAGGTTGACCTTTTTGTTAAAAAGGTCAAATTTGAGTTTTTGCAGTTAAATCAACTTTCTGTTTTTTCAGAAGTTCCCATCCATTTTGCTATGATTTTTTGTAACTCATCAGGCTTGATAGGTTTAGCAATATAGTCATCCATGCCAGCCTGAATACATTTTTCCCTGTCTCCTTTCATGGCATGGGCTGTCATGGCAATAATGGTTGTATGTTTTCCAGTATGTTTTTCCATTTTTCTGATAGCTTCTGTGGCAGCAAAGCCATCCATGACAGGCATCTGACAGTCCATAAAGACCAGGTCAAAGTTTTTTGCTTTTAAAAGATTTACAGCTTCTTCTCCATTTTTAGCAATCTCCGGCTTAACGGACAGCTTGCCAAGAAGTAAGGTGGCGACTTTTTGGTTAATGGGATTGTCCTCCACCAGCAGGACTTTAGCGCCTGCATAATTCAGATGTTTTTCCTTTTGGGTAGTTGTTTGAGATGAAGTATCATGTTCATCAATCTTTACGTTGTCATTTTGGCTGATTACTCTGGTGATGGTATCCAGAAGTTGTGATTGGCGAATTGGCTTTGTCAGATAGGCAGAAAATCCAATGCTCATGGCTTTTTCGTGTTGACTCCTGTCTGCAAAGGAAGTGCAGAGAATCATG
>OFAY01000092.1_pt1 | contig 13244 bp, 11 predicted proteins | sample 1520371 | NCBI WGS metagenome assembly OFAY01 (sample SAMEA3696446, study PRJEB22514) | metagenome | biome: water; feature: marine; material: hydrothermal vent | place: Pacific Ocean | collected 2014-08-12 | depth 1521 m | reverse complement strand
AAATATATTAATAAATATATTATCAAACAATAAATTCAAAAACCGAATATTATTTATGGTTGCATTGATTGTAGGATTAATTTGTGGTGTATTCATAGGTTATTTTATAAATATAGTGAATCGACAATAAATGTCCTTTAAATGTTCAAATATATAATCAATACATAAAAAATATGTGTAATTTGTCTCTGGGAGGAGGTGATTTACTCACTTTACATTTAATTAAATGCAACGAGTTCGTCGATTTACCATAGATTAACTATAAAAAATATTAATGAGGCGATATTATGGAAAAACCTATTATTTGTAAAATAGAAAAAATAGTAGATGAAAGCCCAACAGTAAAAACAATCATACTAAATAAAGAGTTTGATTTTAAGCCCGGGCAATTTGCTATGGTGTGGATTCCCGAAATAGACGAAAAACCTTTTGGGTTTAGTTCAAAAAATTCTTTTAGTGTGGCAAAAGTTGGAAGATTTACAGAAGCACTGCATAATTTAAAAGAAGGAGATTTAATTGGAGTAAGGGGAGCTTATGGAACTTCATTTAAGCCCATGGGATATAAAATACTTGCCATAGCTGGTGGAATTGGCTCTGCACCAATAATTAGTGCTGTGGAAGATTTCTCAAAAAATATTGAAATTACTACGATATTGGGCGGTAGAACAAAAGAAGAACTATTATTCATGGATAGATTTGAAAAATGCGGAAAATTATATCCTTGCACAGATGACGGAAGTTATGGACATAATGGTTTTACAACAGATAAAATGGAAGAAATATTAAAAACAGAAAATAAAAAATTTGATTTAATAATTACCTGCGGACCTGAAATAATGATGAAAAAAGTTGTAGAAATTGCAGAAAAATATAATATTCCCGTCCAAGTTTCATTAGAAAGATTTATGAAATGTGGTATTGGAATATGCGGACAATGTGCTGTTGATGGTGAAGGTCTTTGTATATGCAAAGATGGTCCAGTGTTTAGTGGCGATGAATTAAAATATATTAAAGAAGAATTTGGAAATTACAAGAGAGATGGAAGCGGTGCCATTGTTAAATAAAATAAAGAAGATAAAAAACATAATCCTATGCATTATTGCAAATCATTGAAGAATATTAAATATAGAAATTATAGAAACACGAACCGGTGAATAATAATATGGAAACCATGACCGAAATCGAACTTAACTATGACAAATTATATTCTATAAAAGAAACAGCAAAAATTATGACCAATAAGCTCGAAAAAACAGTAAAAGAGCATAATATATCTTATTTGGTGCAGTATGGAAAAGTTAAAAAATATAAAATAAAAAATAGGGTTTATGTAGATATAAATGAAGTGGAAGAATATTATAATAACTTATTTTTTGGCAAAAAAGAAGAATGGGAAGAAAAATTAGGTTTTAAACTGGAATGGGATTTATCATTTGATATATTGGCAGAAAAAGAAAGGACTAAACATGTTCATGGTATTCATCCATATAAGGGAAAGTTCATTCCACAATTAGCAGAATACTTTTTAAAAAACTATTTTAAAGAAAATGATAGTGTAATTGACCCATTTATGGGGTCAGCAACCACCCTTGTTCAAAGTGCTGAAATGGGAATTAATTCAATAGGTATTGATGTATCCTCATTTAATTGCTTAATGACAGAAGTAAAACTGCAAAAATACGATGTAGTTATGTTAAAGAAAACATTAATGGAAATTCTCAATAAAACCATTGAATTTTCTAAAAATTTAGAGAATAAAAAATATTATGATGAGGTTAATGACCTCATATCAAAATACAACAGACTATATTTTACATTGAATTATAAACAAAAATTAAGTAAAAAGGAAATTACTGAAAAAGAATATTCTAAAAATATAATGAAAGATTTCTATAATGAATACAATACAATAAGAGAAAAATATGCCACTAAATTAGGAGAGGATAAGAATATCAGTAGTATTTTCAAAGATAAGCCCTTTTTATATATGTGGTATTCTCTAAATATTAAAAAAGAACTCAATTTTTATTTAAATTTAATAAAGGAGCTCCCAGATAATAAAATCAGAATGGTTGCTATGATTATTTTAAGTAGAACTGCACGGTCTGTAAGAAGCACAACACATTTTGATTTAGCAACATTGAAAAATCCAGTTTTTGACCCATATTATTGTTTTAAACATAAAAAAATATGCATTCCTGTAAGAAGTAGTTTAAAACATCTTGAAAAATATACGATAGATGTGATACATAGAATAGAAGAGTTTTCAAAATTACGAAAAAATAGTTATCATTTAGTAATTAATGGAAATTCTCAAACTGTTGATATCGAAAAAGAGCTTAAAAAAATTCCTGAATTTTATAACATTTATAAAAAAAATAGTGGAGCAAATGGTATATTTACATCCCCTCCATATTTAGGACAGATTGATTATCATGAACAGCATGCCTATGCTTATGAACTATTCAATATACCTCGATATGATGATTTAGAAATAGGACCTAAATTTAGAGGGAGCTCCAAAAAAGCACAACATGAATATATTGAAGGAATATCTAATGTATTAATCAATATGAAACAGTATTTAAGAAAGGATGCAAAAATATTCATAGTGGTCAATGATAAAAAAAATCTTTATCCAAAAATATTTGAAAAAAGTGGTCTTGAACTGGTAAAAGAATTTAAGCGTCCTGTATTGAATAGGACAGAACGAGACAGAAATCCCTACTACGAAAGTATTTTTGAATTGGAAATGAATTAAATAAGTAATTGGTGGGCGCATGTCATTAGAAAATGAAAAGATTGAAAAAATAAGTATTGAAACTATTAAAACATTAAAATCACGGTTTGAATCAATTCCAAACTCCAATACTACAATGAGAAACATGCCTTTTCATAAAGCATTTTTAAAGGCATTTTATGAAAAAATGGACATAAAAAACGATGAAGAAGCGTTTAAATTCCTTACTCTTACAAGTTGGTATCATGGATTAAATACAACATTGGGGCAATCATATTTTGAAAATATATCACATATACTTTCAAATGGTGAAAAAAGAAAATTCGAAGGATACAAAATAACAGAAAAAACCAGTAGCATAATATCTGAATTAATTACGGATTTAAAAAGTGGGGAAATAAAACCTAATTTAAAAAGCGAAAATAATTTATTAAAAAATGCGCTGGATGATTATAATCTCATAAATGGATTAAAATTTGTTGTTGATGTATATATTGAAGAAAAGGATAAAATTATAATGATTGAACTTAAAAGCGTTAGACCAAATTCTGGGGAAATGAAAGGTGAAAAACAAAAAATACTATATGGTAAAGCGTATTTGATGCAGAAAAATCCTGAAAAAGAAATTTACTATTATATTGCATTTCCCTTTGACCCAACAGAAAACTCTGAAAATCCATGTAGATACAATAAAAAAAGATTTATGGATAGTTTAATTGAATTTTCTAAATTTTTTGATGAAAATGAAATGCTCATAGCATCAGAATATTGGGATTTTATCTCAAACAATAAAAACACAATGGAACAAATATTAAATGTTATAAATTCAATAGCAAAACCAGACTTTGAGGAAAATTTTAAAATTATAAATTCATTTTCATTTATTAACCAGAAGGAGCTCTACACTAAAAATACAATAGATGATGAAAAATATAAAAAGTATATCCAAATACTTAAAGAATGGAAGTTATGTTCTGAAATTAAAATTGCAAAATTGGTAGTGGATATTAGTAGGGGAGACGATAAACTAAATAAAAAAGATAAAAAAACTTTTGAACGATTGATTAACAATCGTATGTTTAAAAATAATAAATACAACAAAGATAGAAAAGATAATATCTTAAAATTAATTAATGGGTGATATTATAATTATCGGGGCAAATATCTCAAAAAACTTTGTAAATATAAAAGATGATGCACAAATACAGCAATGCGGAATTGATTTAAGAGTTGGAAAAATATTTAAATTAAATGGTGGTGGAGCTCTGGACTACACTAATGAAAAAAGGGAGCTCCCAGACCAAATCGAAATATTTAATTCAGACAAAGACAACAAAATAATATTAAAAGAAGGAATATACACGGTTCAAATAGCAGACAAAGTAAAAATACCAAATAATATGGCAGGTTTTGCATACCCAAGGAGCTCCCTGTTAAGAATGGGGGCTACAATTTATACAGCAGTTCATGACCCTGGGTATGAGGGAGCTCCTACCTATTTATTACAAGTTTTCAATCCTATTACAATATATAAAGATGCAAGAATTGCCCAAATAGTTTATATTGAATGTAATAATGTAAATGGAGAATATGAAGGAATATACAACGAAAAATAACAATTTAATGGGATAATATGGACTTTATTCAAACAATCATATTAAGCATAATAGAGGGAATAACAGAGTTTTTACCAATTTCTTCAACAGGACATTTAATTATAATGGCTAAATTAATGAATTTATCCCAAAATGCAGTTCAAACAAATTTTGAAATAACCATTCAATTAGCTTCAATATTTGCAGTATGTTATGAATATCGGGAAAAATTTTATAATAATTTGGAGCTCTGGAAAAAAATAATAATATCTTTTATACCTGTTGGAGTAATTGGATTACTTTTCCATAAAATAGTGTATCAATTATTTACGGTTCAAATCGTGGCTATTGCCTTTATAGTGGGAGGAATTATATTTTTAATAATTGAAAAATACTATAAAGAAAAAGAGCATAATATAAAAGATTTAAAAGATATAACATATAAACAATCCCTTTTAATAGGTATTGCCCAAGCATTCTCGTTAATTCCCGGAACCTCCCGTTCTGGTGCTACAATTGTCGGAGGTATGCTATGTAATTTGAATAGAAAAACCGCAACAGAGTTTTCATTTTTGGGAGCTCTCCCTGTTATGTTGGCGGCAACTTTGTTTGATGTAGTTAAACATCATGCTGAGCTTGGAAGTGGAGATATATCTAATTTAATTATTGGGTTTATTGTATCTTTCTTTATGGCGTTAATAACCATTAGATTGTTTTTAAAATACATTGAAAAATATAATTTTGTCCCATTTGGAGTTTATAGGATATTATTTGGAGTTATTTTATTGGTGTTTTTTGCCAAATAAAAAATAAAAGAAAAATAAAAATCTTAATAACTATCAAATCTGCTAATTTCTGTTATTTCTCCAACTAAATTTTCTTTCATTAATTTTTTTGCCTTTTCTGTGTCATAGTTGCCCAATAAATACATCATTTTAACTAATGCCACTTCTGGAAGCATATCTTCACAGCTAATTACTCCCAATTTTTGGAGCTCCCTGCCGTTTGAATAAACATTCATATTCACTCTCCCATTTATTGTCTGGGTAGTCATTGCCATTAAAACTCCTTTATCGGTTGCATATTTTATATTTTCAAATATTGTTTCTGGAGTGTGTCCTAATCCTGTTCCTTCAATTATTATTCCTTTGTATCCCTTATCTACATAGTAATTTATAATATTTCCATCTATTCCGGGATATATTTTTATTAAAGCTACTTTTTCCTCTAAATTTGTGTTTATTTTAATATTATTTTTATTTATTTTATTTGTTTTTTCCAATTCTGTTAAATATTTTATTTGTTTTTTAAATGGGTTTATTTCTGCTACTGGAACAGAGTTTATAGATTTAAAGGCATCTCTTCGAGTTGAGTGTGATTTTCTAACTTTTACTCCTTTGTGGAGATGGCAAACTGTATCTCCGCTTTCACCGTGCATAATTACGAAAACTCCTTTTATTTGCTCTGTGGCACAGGTTGTAGCACTTATTAAATTTAGTGCCGCATCTGAGGAAGGTCTATCACTACTTCGCTGAGCTCCAACCAATATAATCGGAATATCTGAATTAACCATAAATGATAAGGCACATGCAGTATAGTGCATGGTGTCAGTCCCATGAGCTATTACGATACCATCTGCACCGTTTTTTACTTCTTTTTCTATTTCTTCGGCTATCATTTTCCAATAGGTTGGTGTCATATTTTCGCTTAATATGTTTAAAACCACTTTACCGCGTATATTTGCAATATCCAATAATTCGGGCACTGCTCTTATTAAATCATCTGCTGTAAAAGCTGGATGAACTGCACCAGTATTATAATCTACTCTTGAAGCTACTGTTCCCCCTGTTGAGAGAATAGATATATTTTTTAAATTATTATTTTCAGATATCTTCAATGGTGGAATTTTATAATTTGGTTTTTCTCCCTTATTTATTAATTTTAGGGATTTTATTTTATTTTTATCTATTCCTGCATTATATCCGCTTTTCATTTTAATAACTATTATTTTATCATTTAAAGATGGCATAATAGTGCCTGTGTATGTAGTATTTTCTGTTTCTATTGTTATTAAATCGCCAATATCGTAATTTTCCATTATTTCACCAGATTTAAATTATTGTATAAAAATTATAATAAAATATAGTGAATCGACATAAGATGTCCCTATTTAGGTCTTTGTTGTTAAGGACAATCACTTCTTAATTATTCTTCTATTAACGGCATCTAAGTTCTAATTTGCAAGGTAATTACGCAAAGTGTTCGTCGATTTACTATAAATAATAAAAATAAATATCTAATAATAAAAATTTTTTCAAATAATCCTTTTATATTAAAATAATTTTTATAAATATTTTTTAACATAGAGCTCCGCATTTAAAACACTTGCACCAGCAGCTCCTCTAATGGTGTTGTGTTCAAGAGCTGTATATTTTATTCCAAATACTGGGTCTTCTCTAATTCGTCCCACGCATATACTCATACCATTTCCTGCATCCCTATCCAATCTTGGCTGAGGTCTGTCCATTTCTTCTTTAATAATAATAGGTTTTGCATAGGTTGGAAGATTGTATTCTTTCAATGGGTCAAATTTATCCATGACTTTTTTAATTTCTTCTGGTGTCGCTTCTTCTGTGGTTTTTACAAATATGCTTTCTGTATGTCCGTCAATTACAGCAACCCGATTACATGACACTCCTATTTTAAAGTTTGCGTCTGTAAATTTATTATTTTCTTTATCCATTTCTCCCAATAGTTTTAAACTTTCAGTTTGCATCTTTTCCTCTTCACTACCGATATATGGCACAAGATTATCAATTATTGCCATAGATGGAACTCCATTATATCCTGCCCCACTTATTGCCTGCATTGTGGTGATATTAACCAAATCAATACCAAATTTGTCCATAATTGGTTTTAGTGTAATTACGGCACATATTGTCGAACAATTTGGATTTGTAATTATTGCACCATTATAATTTCTATTTTCTCTTTGTATATTTAGCATCTCGAAGTGTTCGTAATTTACTTCTGGAATCATTAATGGAACATCGTTTTCCATCCTCATAGCTGACGCATTTGAGAAAACTAACTTTCCTTCTTTTGCAAATTCGGGCTCTAATTTTTTTGCTAAATCAGAGGGTAGTGCTGAAAATACAATATCTACATCTTCATAAACTTTGTCTGTCGGGTCGGTTGTTTGCACTATTTTATTTGCATATTCTTCTGGAATTGACTCTGTTTGATACCAATAACAGGCATCAGCATATTTTTTACCTGCACTCCTAGATGATGCTCCTAATACCTCTAATTCAAACATAGGGTGGTTTTCAAGCATTTGCATAAATCTTTGTCCTACATTGCCAGTAGCCCCTAAAACTCCTACTTTTATCATTTTATCACCATATCTATTTTATATATTATGATTTTATTAATGTTATTATATTATTTATAATATTCTTTAATATTTTTTTATAATATTCTTTATTATTTATATTATGGTGATAATTTGGGGAGCTCCGACAAACCAACTAAATCAAATAGTGAAAAAGTAGTAATTACAGTTGATAAATTAAAACAAATGATTAGAAATAACGAAGAAGACAAAATTGATGAAATAGACATAATTACTACGGCAACTTGTGGCATTATGTCTGGGACTATGGGTATTTTCCATATTCCTGTTGCAGAACCTAAATCATTTAGAAAAGCCGAAAAAGTTTATTTAAACGGAGTAGAAGGATATGTAGGACCTTGTCCCAATGAATTTTTAGGAAATGTTGATATTACAATATATGGGACGAATTATACTGGCAATTATGGAGGCGGGTTTTTATTTAAAGACCTTATCTCCAAAAAAGATATAGTCGTGGAAGTAATTAGCAACGGCAAAACATACAATAAAACAATAACGATTGATGACATTCCAACGGCAAAAATGATTGGAACGAGAAATGCCTTTAAAAATTATGTTGCCCTTACAAACATAGGAGATAGGGAAGAGTCCATAAAAACCATATTCCACAGAAGACGATTAAAAAAAGGAGAAGCATCTTTTTCAGGTTGCGGAGAAATAAATCCGCTTCAAAATATGAAATTAAGTAGTAATATAAAGGATGCTGAAAAGGAGCTCCTTGGAAAAAAAATTCTATATAATGGTGCGGAAGGTATTATATTAGGATACGGCACACGACATACAGCAGAAAAGCCAAATATCATGGTCTCGGCAGACATTAAAGAAATGAATGCCCATTATGTAGGTGGATTTATAACTTCAGGAGGAGTTGAGATTTATAATACAATAGCAATTCCAATAGAGATGAATAAAGAAAATAAAGAATATTTAAAAACTCTTGATGAAGAAATACCATTAAATCTTACAGATGTTGTAGGAAGAACATTAATTGATACAGGAACTTATTCGGAAGTATGGAAAGATTGCGAATTAAGACCTAATGTAAATGTTGAAAGATGTAGAATGTGCGATGTTTGCATAGCTCAAAGATTATGCCCTACAAATGCAATTAAACCAATAAAACATTTAGGAAATAGGAAGCTACCAAATGAGGATTGTTTTGGCTGTGGTGTTTGTGTCGAAGGTTGCCCCTATGGCATATTCTCAATGAAAAGAAATAGTATTTGTGGAGCTCCGATAACTTGCAGACAGTCAGACAGAGAAAGAGCTTTAAAACTTGCCCGAGATTTAAAAAGGAGAATTGAAAAAGGAGAATTTGAATTATAATATTATAATTTTAGTTATTAAATAATCTAATAATACCATATAACATATAAAATAGCAACTAATAAATATAAGTGATATGCAATATAATATTATAATACTACATCAACAACAACGGTGATAAAATGGTTGTAAAAATAGGAATTATAAAATGTGGAAATATAGGAATGTCTCCATTAATTGATTTAGCATTAGATGAAAGAGCAGATAGGGGAAACATTGATGTTAGAGTAATTGGAAGTGGAGCAAAAATGGGACCTGACCAAGTAGTAGAAGTAAGCACCAAAATGGTAGAAGACATAAAACCAGATTTCATAATATATATTGGACCAAACCCAGCCGCACCAGGACCAGCAAAAGCAAGAGAAATTTTAAGTGCAAGTGGAATTCCATCAGTTATAATCGGAGATGCTCCGGGAATTAAAGTAAAAGATAAAATGGCAGAAGAGGGATTGGGATACATTTTAATTAAGTGCGACCCAATGATAGGAGCAAGAAGACAATTTTTAGACCCTGTTGAAATGTCAATGTTTAACGCAGATGTAATAAGAGTTTTGGCAGGAACAGGAGCCGCAAGAGTTGTTCAAAATGCTATTGATGACATAGTTGAAGCAGTTGAAGCTGGAAATGAGATTGAATTGCCAAAAATAGTAGTAACAGATGCAAAAGCTGTTGCAGCGGCGGAATTCTCAAACCCATACGCAAAAGCTAAGGCAATGGCTGCATTTGTAATGGCTGAACAAGTTGCTAACATCGATGTTAAAGGATGCTTTATGACAAAAGAAATGGAAAAATACATCCCTATTGTAGCATCAGCACACGAAATGATAAGAACAGCAGCTAAATTAGTAGATGAAGCAAGAGAATTAGAAAAAGCTACCGATAGTGTAAGCAGAAAACCACACGGAGCAGACGGAAAAAGATTAAATAAAACCGAATTAATGGCAAAACCAGAATAATTATAAAAATATATTATTTTTAATTTTTTATATTATTTTTTATTTTTAGTTTTTTAATATCCAATAAAGCATCTTTTGGCGTATCTTTATCAGTTTTAATAATTTTAATACCCCTACTTCTAAGGGTATTATCCATACCTACACCAATGTCTTTAACAATTGTAGAATTTACATCTTGTTTATTTAGCAAATCAAAAATTGCTATGGCTTTTTTTCTATCCAATTTATTTAATGTATTTTCTATAATTTTGCATCTTTTAATAATATCGCAATCCATATCAACAATTAAAAAATATTTTGCAGTGGCAAATTTATCATTTATTTTATAATTCAGTGCCTTTTCCATATCCAAATTGGTTGTTGTAATTTTATTGGCAGATATTAAATTATTTACTTCCTTATCAGTTAATATTATTGGAATTGCTATTATGGCATCTTTTTTCATTATTGGGTCAATATGAATCACAACTCCATTAATATTCGGTATATTATTCTTTATTTCTTTTTCTACATTTTCCGAAATTTCATGTGCCACATTTAAAGGGAGCTCCTCATCTACTTCAATGTGCATATCACAATATATAAATGGTCCAGATTTTCGTGCCTTTATGTTGTGAGCTCCCTCAACCCCCTTAACACTTAATGTTATTTTTTTTATTTTATTGGTAGTTTCCTCGTCGCAAAAATCCATTAAGGCGTAAATATCATTTTTAGCCATTTTTAAGCCCAATCCGATTACTATAAAACTTATTATCCCTCCAACAATTGGTTCTACTATATAATAGCCCATGTAAGAACCAGCAACAGCAAATAATATGGTAATTGTAGTATATGCATCTACCAAAGAATGAGTCCCTTCACCCACCATGGCGTCAGAGCCGATTTCAGCCCCTACTTTTGTCTTATATTTGTATAAATAATATGTGATACCAATAGATACCAATATTACTAAAATTACGGGACCATAATGGGATATTGGAGATGGATTAAAGAATTTATTAATAGATTGTCTTAATGTTTCAACACCCGTTAAAAATATTATAAAAGATACAAATAAAGAAGCGAGAGTTTCCGCCCTACTGTATCCATAGGGAAATTTCATATTTGGTTTCTTTTGGGCAATTTTTAGCCCCACATACACGGCAATAGGACCCAATACATCAGATAAAGAATGTAAGGCATCTGCAATAAGTGCCACACTTCCAGAAATATATCCAATGATTCCCTTTAAAACTGCTATAAATAATGTTAATACGGCACTTACAACCATTACTTTTTTTCCTTGTTCTATTTTTTCCATAAATTACACTACCCATATTTTCTTAAAATATAGTTGTTTTAACTATATTTAATATTATGGGATTTAATATTATGGGAGCTCCGAAAAAAAATTAAAATAAAATTAACTTAAAAAAGAAAGAAAAAAATTAAAAAAATAATAAAAATAAATTATGAAAACTTTTGAATACCCTATAATTATCCTCTTCTCTGCTTGGCTTTTTCTGCCATTGGCTTCCCATTTCTTGGATTTGTTCCCAAAGCCCTTATAATTTTGTCCGCATCCCTTGAAGATACTGTAATATATGAAAAGTTTTCAAGCACCATAACATCATCTATAAATCTACTTCTTACACCTGATTCTTCCTCAATGTAATCCACTAATCTTTTAGGGTTCATTCCGTCCCTTTTTCCTTGGGCAATGAATAACCTATTTTGTCCGCTCTTAACTTCTTTTACATTTCTAACTTGTTTCATTTTTCCATATTTTTTATTTAATTCATCATGGAAAGCATATTTTAGAAGTGAAGCTACTACTTTTTTAGGGTCTTCATTGTTCTCCAATAATCCTTCTGCAAGGTCTAAATATCCTTCGCAATCTTCTGCTTCTATGATATTGTAGATTTTATCCATTACAGCGGTTTTTTTAACTTCCTTAATTTCTTCAATTGATGGAACATCTTTTTTAGCTATCTCTGTTTTTGCCGTTCTCTTTATGTCCTTTAATCTTCTGAATTCATCAGGTTGAACAAAGGTAATTGCTACCCCTCTTTTTCCAGCTCTACCTGTTCTTCCAATCCTATGGACATAAGCTTCTGGGTTTTGTGGAATATCATAATTTACAACATGGGTTAAATCAGTTACATCAATTCCTCTTGCTGCAACATCGGTAGCTACAAGTATTTTTGTTCTTTTAGCTTTAAATCTGTTTAATATTTTTTCTCTTTGGTTTTGAGCTATATCGCCGTGAAGACCCTCTGCAAAGTATCCTTTGGCAGATAATTTGTTGGCAACATCATTTACATCGGCTCTTGTCTTACAAAACACAATTCCATAGAATTCCTTATTTATATCAATTACCCTACATAGTGCTTCAAATTTATCGGAGCTCCTTACTTCATAATAAACTTGTTCAACCATATCCGTTGTTAAGTTTTCTGATTTAACACTTATTACTTTATATTTGCCCATATATCTTTTTGCCAATCCCATAATTCTTCTTGGGAGTGTTGCAGAGAATAATAGCATTTTTTTATCTGGGTTTGTGTATCTAATTATATCCTCAATATCGTCAATGAATCCCATATCAAGCATTTCATCGGCTTCATCGAGAACAAAATATTTTATCGTATGTAATCTTAAAGTGCCCCTTTTTAAGTGGTCTAAAATTCTCCCAGGTGTTCCCACTACAACATTTACTCCTTTTTTTAATTGTCTTATTTGTTCTTGTATTGGCTGTCCGCCATACATTGCCACAATTCTTAAATTTTTGCTTCCTTTTAATGAGTTAAGCTCATCAGCTACCTGTAAAGCCAACTCTCTTGTTGGTGTAAGTACGATAGCTTGAACTTCTTTGTCAGTGTTTTCCAATTTTTCAATAATTGGAAGCCCGAATGCCGCTGTTTTTCCTGTTCCTGTTTGTGCCTGTCCAACAACATCATAATCCCCGCCCAATAACATTGGGATTGCCTTTTTTTGAATTGGTGTTGGGTGTTTAAATCCTTTTTTTTCAAGTGCTTTTATTGTCTCTTCACTTAATCCTAATTCTAAAAATTCTGTCATAGTCATTTAATCAACCTTTTATTTATTTATCTATTTATATATTAAGTATTTCTTATTTGTTATTTTAGGTTATTTACGATAAACCGCCGAGAAGGTTCCAACGATTTTAATCGTTGGATGAGAGGCGAACATTATAATTAGTCAGTAGTAAA
>OFAY01000079.1_pt1 | contig 14123 bp, 15 predicted proteins | sample 1520371 | NCBI WGS metagenome assembly OFAY01 (sample SAMEA3696446, study PRJEB22514) | metagenome | biome: water; feature: marine; material: hydrothermal vent | place: Pacific Ocean | collected 2014-08-12 | depth 1521 m | reverse complement strand
AATAATATAATGTACAAACTACAAGGTTCGGCTTCTGGCAATACTTCTAGCTCTTCACTAGGCGTTGGCTTTAGTTTTTAGTAATTTAGCAAATAATACAAATGACTGTATTTTTACCCATATAAAACCTAAAAAACCCTTTGAAACGTGATACGCAAAAAGATGAAGCTAAACGGTGTACATGCCGCCATTGACGTGGAGTGTTTGAGCCGTGATGTACGCACCCGCATCACTGGCCAAAAACAACACCGAGCCAGCAATCTCCTCAACCGAACCTAAACGACCCATTGGGATTTGCTTAGACAGCGCTTCTTTTTGTTCTTCAGGCAGTGCATCCGTCATGTCAGTTTTGATAAAACCAGGAGCAACACAATTAACGGTAATATTACGGGTGCCGACTTCACGAGCGAGTGATTTAGTAAAGCCCATAATGCCAGCTTTAGCAGCAGCATAATTAGTTTGCCCCGCATTACCCATGGCACCTACAACTGAAGCAATGGAGATAATACGACCTGCGCGTTTTTTCATCATGCCACGTAATACCGCTTTAGACATTTTGTAAACCGAAGCAAGATTGGTATTCATAATATCGTCCCATTCGTCTTCTTTCATGCGCATTAGTAGGTTGTCACGAGTGATTCCAGCATTGTTAATTAAGATATCTACAGCACCATAAGTATCAGTGATATTTTTCATCACCTCGGCAATTTGGTCATTATCTGTAACATTAAGTGCCATACCTTGTCCAGATATGCCATTATCTTTTAACGTAGCGCTGATTGCATCAGCACCCTTGTCACTGGTTGCTGTACCGATTACTGTTGCACCTGCGCCACCTAAAGACAAGGCGATGGCCTGGCCAATACCGCGACTTGCACCCGTTACTAATACGATTTTTCCTTCTAAGTTACTCATTATGTAATCTCCTCTAAAGTTGCTGCAATACTAGCCGAATCGAGCACCGCGTTGGCAGTTAATGATTTTTCAATTCTTCTTGTTAAACCAGCCAATACCTTGCCTGGACCTGATTCAACTAATTTTTCTACACCCATACCATGCATAGCTTTAACCGTGCCTGTCCATAATACTGGTTTGTGTAATTGCGCAACTAATTTTGCTTTGATGTCGCTAGTGTCTGTTGCTTTGGCTGCATCAACGTTATGCAATACATCAACATCGCCCATGCTAAATCTGACCGCTTCTACCGCATTAGCAAACACCGTTGCTGCATCATCCATGAGTGAACAATGTGAAGGCACACTGACTGGCAATATCACAGCACGTTTAGCACCTGCGGCTTTCATGGCTTCGCATGTTGCATCAACTGCTTCTTTATTACCAGCAATGACTACTTGGCCATTTGAATTAAAATTAACCGCTTGGACGATGCCTTCGCCAGCATAGTCACTACACACTTTAACCACGACTTCGTCTTCCAGACCTAAAATAGCCGCCATCGCACCCACACCAGCAGGTACGGCTGATTGCATCAACTCTGCACGTGTTTGTACTAACTTAATGCCGTCGCTAAAATTAAGCGCACCTGAGGCCACTAAAGCCGTGTATTCGCCTAAAGAATGCCCAGCCATACAAACTGGTGACAAATCTGTTTCAATAGTAAGAACCTTGTAGGTTGCATAACCGGCTGCCAACATTGCTGGCTGAGTGTTTTGTGTTTGGTTAAGCGCATCTTGATCTGTTTGAGTCAGCGCCCATAGATCAAATCCTAAAGCATCACTCGCCTCTGTAAATGTCTCTTTTACAATGGGAAAGTTATCAGCAAGATCTGACAGCATACCGAGTGATTGAGAGCCCTGGCCTGGAAAAACGATTGCGTATTTCATTCTGTTTAATGCCTCCTTGAGGGGTGTAAGTACTTATTTAATTAATATGAGTTTATTTTAGTCATAAAAAAAGCGCCCGGAAGGCGCTTTTTTAGATAATTCTTAGGTGCGAACTATACGGCTTCGATTGAAACTGTTTGACGCATAAATTTACCTTTCTTAGCAAAAACGACCTTACCGTCTGCGGTTGCAAACAATGTGTCGTCCTTACCTTTACGTACGTTAGTGCCTGGATGAACTTTAGTACCTCTTTGACGCACTAAAATGTTACCTGCTAATACCACTTGACCACCAAATCTCTTAACGCCTAGACGTTTCGATTGGGAGTCTCTACCGTTATTAGTACTACCGCCTGCTTTTTTGTGTGCCATGGGTTATTCTCCTATGCCTTAATTTTTGTAATTTCGATTTCAGTGTAAAGCTGTCTATGACCTTGAGTCTTCATAGAGTGCTTACGACGACGGAACTTCAAGATAGTAACTTTCTTACCTTTGCCTTGTGAAATTACTTTTGCCTCAACCGTTGCTTTAGCAACCATTGGAGAGCCAATTTGAACATTGTCGCCATCAGCAACCATTAGCACTTCTTTGAAAGTGACTTTTTTGCCGGGCTCAACTTCTAATTTTTCAACCTTAAGCGTTGTGCCTTCGGCTACTCTAAACTGTTGACCACCTGTTTTAAATACTGCGTACATAATAAATCCTAAATAGGTTTACCAAAAAGAAGGCAATTATACGCGAACGACTGTGTTTATGAAAGGGGGTTTGAGTATAATTTGTGTTTTTATTTGAATGGATTGATACAATGATTATTTTCGAAACTAATATGGGCAACATTCACATTAACGTTGATGCTGATAAAGCGCCAATCAGTGCTCAAAACTTTATCGATTACGTTAATGATGGCTTTTACGATGGCACAATTTTTCACCGTGTGATTAAAAACTTTATGATCCAAGGCGGTGGCTTTATTGAGGACATGAGTCAGAAATCCACAAAAGCAGAAATCGAAAATGAAGCAAACAATGGCTTAAAAAATGCAAAATACACCTTAGCAATGGCCAGAACTAATGCACCACATTCAGCCAGCTCTCAGTTTTTCATTAACACATCAGATAACTCTTTCTTAGATTATCCAGCTCAAGATGGTTGGGGCTATTGTGTGTTTGGTGAAGTGGCTGAAGGACAAGACGTAGTAGATAAAATTGGCCTAGTGGCAACAGGCACCCAAGGTGGTCACGCAGATGTACCAAATGATGCGGTTATTGTTACCAAAGCATACGTTCAGTAATCATGCCTAGTTCGCTAATTATTGCGGACCTCCACCTCGTTTCAGGCGAGGTGGATAAAACCAATCTATTTGTTAAATTTTGCCAAGAGCAAGCATCGAAGGTTGATCAAATTTTTATCTTAGGAGATTTGTTTAATACTTGGCTGGGTGATGATTTATCACTTAATGATTATCCAATGATTATTTCTGAGTTAAAGGCGCTTAGCGCAACAACTCAAATTTTTGTAATGACCGGTAATCGTGATTTTTTGTTGGGTGATGCGTTTTCCAAACAAACGGGTTGCACTCTAATTAATACGCCTTATTTACTCGAAACCAATACTCAATCATATGTACTCACCCATGGTGATGAGCTATGTACAGATGACAAGGGTTATCAGCAACTAAAAAGCATCTTACAACACCCGATTACTCGGTTGATTTTCTTACGTTTACCGAAGAAACTACGTTTAAAGCTGGCCGGAAAAATACGCAAAGAGAGTGTTAAGGCTCAACAATACAAGGCTCATGAAATTATGGATGTTAATCCAGGCGCTGTCATGACGTTAATGGAAAAATACCCAGACACAAATCTGATTCATGGACACACGCATCGTCGAAATACGCATGTGGAAAAAAAGTTTACTCGTTATGTTTTAGGAGACTGGGCAAACGATGCCGGCAATGCTATTAAGCTTGATGGTGAATTAAGCTGGCTTGAAATTCACTAGTCGTTCAACCAAATCAACACTGCTTACTTTAAGCAATACTTTTTCATCTCGCTCAGGCAAAGTTTTAAACTTAATTTGCGTCATCATGCCGACTTCAGGAATCATAAACAAGGCTTTGTCACCACGCGTATCAACCACCACACCTTCGCCCTGCCAACTAGGGTTTTGAATTAAATACAAGCACTTATAGTGATCATTACTGGCACGTGTGGTTTTGCCAATATCAGGCATTGATGCATTGGTGATGCCGATAATCTCTTTAACGCGTTCTTTTTCAAGGGTGGGTTTACCTAAAATAAAGCTCGATAATTGCTGGTGTGCCAATAAATCAAAATATCGTCTAAGCGGACTGGTGACTCGAAGATAAGCATCAAGCCCTAAGCCATAATGTAGTAATGGTTTGGTAGAGGTGGCTGAACGCTTAAAGCACTTAGTGGCAGCAAATGATTCGGACATCGTAAGGTTGTCTTTATTGTCGAGTGTTTCTTGCGGGAACTCGCCTTCATCTTGAATCGCATATGGCATGACAATATCATTGTCTTGTGCAAACAGCGCAATGACTCTGCCTGCCATAATCATCATTTCAGCGACTAATTCTCGTGAAGGACTGCTGGCCTGATCTGAGATTTTTATTTGTCCCTCTTTAAATCTTACATCCACTCTAGGTAAATTCAAACTCATAGAGCCATTGCTGGCTCGGTATTGTCTGTGCAACTCTACCAAAGTTTGTATTTTTGCTAAATCTTCATTGGATTCTAAAATTTTATCAGCGTCATCGTAACTAATATTGGTTACCTTAATGGTGCTGTGCACTACTTCGATGTCTTGCATCTCTTTGCCCGACAGTACAAACCCGATTGATAAAGCTGGTGAAGTTTCACTCAGACCCAATGCACACAATTGAGTAATCGAAGTTGGCAACATGTGCAAAATTTGGTCTGGTAAATATAGATTAGAAGCTCTTTCTTGAGCGTATAAATCTAGCTCAGAACCCGGCGCAACGATAGATGATACATTGGCAATATGAATCCAGATTTTATCGCCATCAACACTAAAGGCGTCGTCAGCATCATTCGAATCAGCGTTGTCAATCGCATAACTGTTTAAATGAGTTAGATCAATGCGCTCAACTTCGGCCATTTCGGTATCGATATCCACATCATTAGGAATACCATGACGTGCAGGATAAGGATTAAACGTTTGCTCAAAATATTTGAGTCTTAATAGTAACTTATAAGCTGCTTCGGGTGTATTTTCTACACCGATATGCGTGAGTATTTTGGCGTGTTTAGACTGATTGAGTGCGACTTTTTCAATGTCTTGAATGTAGGCCAAATCTTGCTCATCAAAAACATTATTGGCAATGTTATCAACACAATGTGCTAATGTTTGCGCTTCTAACGCCTCAGCATCACGCTTGGCTTGAATACTAGCAACTTGCTCAGTAGGACGCACATAAATTTTATCTTTTTGCCAGTAAAAATACAACCCATCTTCGACCAGTACACAAGTGCACCAAGCGCTTTGTGCGGTGTACTCATCAAACAACCATTCGGTGATTTCTTGCAGAGTTAGGGTTTCTTCTTGAAAATCATCCAGTATGGCGATGTCTGCTTGTGCGCAGCTATCGTTAACTTTTGTAAATTCAGGATGAATAAAACGGAAATCTTTTTCTCGCACCTTACGGGTTGATCCGTCTGCAAATTCTAGTTCGAATTTGTGGGTATTTTGCCCAGCAATACGTGCCGCTTTGCCTTTGTAGGCAACTAATGAGTTAATCAATGGTAATAAGCTAGTTTAGTGTTTCAGCGTAAGTCGCTGCATCCATCAGGCCATCAATGCCATCAGATTTAAATTTAACCAACCAACCGTCATCATAACAACTTGAATTAACCAACTCTGGCTCGTCATCTAGAACTTCGTTGGCTTCGACTACTTCAAGATCAGCAGGTGCGTAAACACCACTTGCCGCCTTTACAGATTCAACCACACAAAACTCGTCTTCGGCAGAGGCTTCGTCGCCTTCACCTGGTAGTTCAACATAAACCATGTCGCCTAATAAGGCTTGAGCATGGTCAGAAATACCCATGGTATAGGTGCCATCGCCATTGTCTAAAATCCACTCGTGGGTCTCGGTGTATTGTCTGTCGTCTCTTACTTCGCTCATACTATTCTCCTTGCTTCGTCTTTTGTCATTCTGACTACGTTGTATTTATAAAATATTCAGTCATTTAGATTAACTAAACTCCTTACATATTTTCTAAATACGCCTTGCAGAATAATAAAATACTTGCAAGGCTGTTTCATCTATTATTTAAACTAATACTTTGCCATTTCTTACAAATGGCGGTTTGACTATTTTAGCCGAAACCATCTTATTTCGCATCTCGATTTCACACAATCCTTCCGAGCCTTTTGGCACACTGGCCAATGCAATGGCTTTACCCATGGTTGGTGAGAATGTGCCTGACGTTACTTCGCCTTCACCGTTATTAGTCACTACTTTTTGGTGGTCACGAATCACGCCTTTACCTTCTAATACCAAACCTACAATAGTATTGTTGACGCCTTTGTCTTTTAACGCCTCTAATGCATCACGACCAACAAAACGTCTGTCTTCATCAGTTAGATCAACTGTCCAAGTCAGTGCCGCTTCAAGCGGTGAAACCTCGTCATTCATCTCAGAGCCGTATAAACTCATACCTGCTTCTAGTCTCAATGTATCACGTGCACCCAAACCACAAGGCTTAACCCCAACTTCCATGAGCATCTTCCAAGTAAATTCAGCCGATTTTTCAGGTAGCATAATCTCAAAACCATCTTCACCGGTATAACCAGTACGAGCGATAAACAGCCCACCAAGGCTTGCTGAGTTAAACGGCTTTAATTCACCACAAACATCTTCAACACCGGGGATCGCCTCATAAACTTTTTCACGAGCATTAGGACCTTGTACAGCGATCATGGCTAAGTCTAACTTAGGCTCAACAGATACATCGAAACCCTCGGCTTGCGCATTAATCCAAGCAATGTCTTTTTCGGTTGTACCAGCATTAATCACCATACGATAATTTTCATCATCTTGATAATAAACAATCAAATCATCCACCACACCGCCAGCTTCATTAAGCATACAGCTGTATAGCGCTTTACCTTCTGTCTTTAATTTATCAACATCATTCGCAATCAAAGTTTGTAAGAATTTTTTGGCTTCGACACCTTTAAAATCAACCGTGGTCATGTGTGAGACATCAAACATACCGACATCAGTACGTACCTGGTGATGCTCTTGGATTTGTGAGCCATAATTCAGTGGCATTTCCCAGCCGCCAAAATCGACCATTTTTCCACCAGCATCAACGTGTGCTTGATATAAAGGTGTGCGCTTCATTCTTCTTCCTTAATATATTTCGAGATAAAAATTACCGTGATAATGATGAGTACAAAAGTGAGGCCCATGGTGCCAAATAATTTGAAATTAACCCAGGCTTCTTCACTTTGCTGTGCTGCAAGGCAAAGCTGCTCTACTGCAGTTGATGTGCAGTCTAGTTCAGTTAGCTCGACTTTAGGGTCTAATGTTGATGTACTAAATAGTATGCTTCGAGTGCTTAATGCAATATCGACATAATAGGCATTAACCAATGCAATACCACTAAAACCAACGCCCCAAAACCAAGTAAGCTGATGCCACACTTTTGCAGGCAATGTCATTTCTTTACCAAGCATGCGCTGCAAGAGTGTTTTTTCACCAATCCACATACTTAGTATGAGTGCCAATGCGAACACAACATACAGCACGCTGACTTTCCACATAATGAAGGCCGGATCTTTAATTGCTAAGGTGATGCCACCAAATACCACCAGCAACCCAAAAGTGATAATGTGTGTTTTTTCAAACTTACCCGTTTGCAGACGAGTAATCAACATTTGTAAAGCAGTGGCACCAATCATGGCGTAAATAGCCGCGTACAAGCCCATGGTTTTATAAACGATGAAGAATAAAGCAATCGGAAAAAAATCTAATAAAAATTTCATGCCCTACTCCATGTGCTCTTTTGAGCAATAAAACTTGCCATTGTGAATAATCGCTTCATTTTCAGGAACGTGTGTTTTACAAACACTACAAGCGACCATCTTATTAGTGGAAGGCTGTTGATCGGCACGACTGGCTGGTTTTCTAAATTTTTTAAACAAAACAAAACCGAACCAAATAACCAATATAAGAATAATTAGTTTGACAATCCCCATAGAATCCAACGCATACAAAATCTCGAATTTTACCGATGCTTAGTATATAATTGCCTCTTTTTATGTGTCTATAATAATTACACAATTCATGCCCGGGTGGTGAAATTGGTAGACACACAGGACTTAAAATCCTGCGCCTTCACCGGCGTGCCGGTTCGATTCCGGCCCCGGGCACCATACATTAACCTCAAAACCGTCTTAAACCCTTGCCACGTAAGGGTTTTTTTATATCTGTAATTTGAGGTGATGGTCATAGTAAATCTACATATAAAATAAGTGTATGACAAATAAACTACCCCAGGAAGTCTTTCCAACAATCGAAACACTCGACGATCTCGCAAAGTTGGTTGACTATTCATTCATTGATACTCTCAACTGCGATCCTGACGCGAAAGAAAATGGCGTCGATCACGACCCGCGACAAGTCTTCACTGGTCACTATGTCCCCGTCAATCCCACGCCAATAAAAGATCCCGAGTACGTCACACATAGTAAAAACTTTTTTCGAGAGCTTGGTTTTTCAGACAAACTGGCTCAATCAAACGATTTTGTTCGACTGTTTTCTGGTGACACTTCACATGTTCCAAAGCCAATGCGCACAGCTGGATGGGCGACTGGATATGCGCTTTCTATCTTTGGCACCGAATACTATCAGCAATGCCCATTCCAAACTGGCAACGGATATGGCGATGGTCGCGCAGTTTCTATCCTTGAGGCTGTCATCAACGAACGACGCTGGGAAATGCAGCTAAAAGGTGGCGGTCGAACCCCATATTGCCGCGGTGCAGATGGTCGTGCCGTCCTGCGCTCGAGCGTCCGCGAGTTCCTAGCTCAAGAGCACATGCATGCACTTGGCGTTCCAACGTCAAGATCGCTAAGTTTGTACGTTTCGAAAACAGAGAAAGTCAATCGTCCGTGGTATTCTGAGGGTTCGCGCTCGATGGATCCTGATGTACTTGTATCAGAGGCTGTTGCCATCTCGACGCGTGTTGCGCCGTCGTTCATTCGTGTCGGACAACTCGAACTCTTTGGTCGCCGTGCCCGCAAGGATGAACACCCAAAAGCTATGCAGGAGCTAGAAATGATTGTGTTGCACTTGATCGATCGTGAGTACGCTAACGTCATCGACAAAAAACTAAACACTGCCGAAAAAGTGGTGTTGCTCGCACGCGAGTTCCGTGGCCGCCTTACGTCGCTTGTAGCCAACTGGATCCGCGTCGGCTACTGCCAGGGAAATTTTAATAGTGACAATTGCGCGGCTGGTGGTTTTACACTCGATTACGGCCCATTCGGATTCTGTGATGAGTTCAACCCGAAGTACCAGCCTTGGTCGGGTGGCGGAAATCACTTCTCCTTTCTGAACCAACCAGTGGCAGCCGAACGTAACTTTCATATGTTTTGCAAGGCGCTACAGCCCTTGCTTGCTTCACACCAAGCCCACCTACAAGAATTTGAAGAAATTAAGAATGGCTTTGCACAAGTAATGCAAACACAAATGGAGAAAATGTGGGCCGACAAACTTGGCCTGGATGACTTTAATGCAGAGCTGTTCGGTGAATTGGTCACACTGATGATACAAACTCCGGTGGATTACACCCTATTCTTCCGCGAACTTTCGATGGTGCCTGATGACATTGGTTCACTCAAAAAAAGCTTCTACAGGGGCCCAACGTCGGAAGAAATGGACAAGCGCTGGTCTGAGTGGCTCATAAAATGGAAGCTACTCAGCGGCAGTTCGACCAACGTAAATACTACCGCTCCCCACTCTCGTGAGGCGCTCTCTAAGCAGATGAGACTCATCAACCCAAAATACAGTTTTCGAGAGTGGTTCGTTATGCCTGCGTATCAGCAAGCAACCGAGAGGAACTACGCTCTAGTTCGAGAACTGCAAGATGTCATAACACAACCTTACGCAGAGCAGTCTAAGGACGTGGAAGAGAAATACTACAGATTAAAACCATCTGAACTCTTTGATATTGGTGGATTATCGCAATATAGTTGCTCATCTTGATTTATCTAAAAACTGATTTGACAGAGATGCCACATCGTTAATGGCCTGATATTTATTAAAAAATAGTTATAGAATTTTTATCTGCATATCAACAAAATATTTCGTATAATTATTTTATGATTAACTCTTTAAAATAAACATTATGCAAAAACACATTATCTCAACTGACAAAGCACCGCAAGCAATTGGCACTTACTCTCAAGCTGTACATGTTACGGGCGGATCAACGGTTTACCTATCTGGGCAAATCCCTTTAGTGCCGGCATCAATGGAAATGATTGAAGGCGGTATTAGTGAGCAAATTAACCAAGTATTTAAAAACTTAACTGCAGTTTGCAAAGAATCTGGTGGTAATCTCAATGATATTGTTAAACTCAATATTTACTTAACTGATTTGAACAACTTCCCGGTGGTTAATGAGATCATGGCTCAATATTTTGACGAGCCTTATCCCGCACGTGCAGCAGTTGGAATTAACGAGCTGCCTAAAGGCGCACAGGTAGAGATGGATGGGGTAATGGTGGTCAAGGAAGACAGTTACAGCTTTTAATACTCCTAAAGGAGAGCTATCCTGATGCACAATTTATCTGATCCAATAATTTCGCTCAACGGATTAGGCCCAAAAGCGCAAGATAAACTCAACAATATTGGCATTTATAACTTGGAACATTTACTGTTTCATTTGCCATTTCGTTATCAAAACAAAACCAAATTTACCTCGCTAGATGATGCACAGGTTGGCGCTGAGATACTAGTACAGCTCACGATTGATCGTATCGAAGAAGTGGCAACAAGACAACGACAACTGCTGTGTTATTTGTCTGACAACAATAATCGCACCTTACTTTTGCGATTTTTTCATTTTAATCAATATCACAAACAACAATTAGTGCGAGGTGATATTATTCAGTGCTTTGGCGAAATTAAAATTGGGCGTGACGGCTTGGAGATGCACCACCCAGAATACCGATTGATCTCAAAAGGCCAAGCAAATCTTTTAGAAACGACATTAAGTCCTGTTTACCCGTTAACGGGCAATCTTCACCAAGCGCAACTTAAAAAATGGATCAATACTGCGCTGGAAACTTTAAAAAATTCCTCACTTAGTGACAATTTCGAAAATTTGGCAAAAAACTCAATGCCAACACTCAAGCAAGCACTGGAAACACTGCATCACCCCAAAGCAGGGGAAAACCTCGAACAAATTGCCGAATTTAGGCATATTTCACAGCAAAGACTCATTATTGAAGAGCTTTGTGCACATCAACTCAGCCTACTTAAGCTCAAAAACGAACGTAAAAGTAAAATTTCCAATATTTTTAAAATTTCCAAAATTTTATCTAAGCAATTATCCGAAAACCTTGGCTTTCAACTCACCAACGCACAACAAAGAAGTGTTGATGAAATTAATACCGACTTGGCTTTGAATCATCCAATGCTTAGATTGTTACAAGGCGATGTTGGCTCTGGAAAAACCATTGTCGCAGTTTTTGCCTGTTTGCAAGCAATTGAAAATGGTTTTCAAACAGCTATTATGGCGCCCACTGAAATTCTTGCCAACCAACATTTACATGGTTTTTCAGATTACCTTGAACCTTTAGGTGTTAAAGTTGCCTTTTTAATCGGCTCACAAAACACAAGTGAACGTGCTGAACAATTAGACGCCATCCAATCTGGCAAAGCACAGGTGATCATTGGCACGCACGCTTTGTTTCAAGAATCGGTCAAATTTAATAAATTGGGTTTGGTGGTGATTGATGAGCAACATAAATTTGGCGTACACCAACGCTTATCCTTGGCGCAAAAAGCACACAACACACCGCACCAATTAGTGATGACGGCTACTCCTATTCCTCGCTCATTAACCATGAGCGCTTACGCTGACCTTGACACCTCAATTATTGATGAATTACCACCGGGCCGAATGCCAATTAAAACCATCGCACTTAGCAGTGAGCGTAAAGACGAGGTGGTACAAAAAATAAAGCAAGTATGCAAAGATAGCAATCAAGTGTATTGGGTTTGCACCTTAATTGAGGAATCAGAAGTGTTGCGTGCAGAATCTGCCACAAAGACTCACCAATACTTACAAGAAAATTTACCAGGGTTATCAATTGTGCTCATTCATGGCAGAATGAATAAAGACGAAAAATCTAAAATTATGCATCAATTTGCCAATGGGGAGATTAATGTACTAGTAGCAACCACTGTGATTGAGGTGGGTGTCAATGTACCTAATGCTTCGCTAATGGTTATTGAAAATTCGGAACGATTGGGTTTGGCACAACTACACCAACTACGTGGTCGCGTTGGTCGTGGCGCTGATGCGAGCATTTGTATCTTAATGTATCAATCACCACTCAGTGCCAATGCCACAGAACGGATCGATATTCTAAGGCAAACCAACGATGGCTTTTTGATTGCTAATAAAGACTTAGAACTACGCGGCCCAGGTGAAATTTTAGGCACGCAACAAACCGGTATTGCCGATATGAAGATTGCCAATATTGTGCGTGATGGTTACTTACTCAAGCAAGTGCGTTTTTACTCAGAACAATTTTTACAACTTGATGAAGGCAAACAATATGCATTGATTATGCGCTGGATTACTACTGACAAATCCCAATATGCGAATACTTAGCTTAAAATAGCGCTATGATTAATACGCAAGATTTAATATGGCAGAGTTTAAAGCAAGCACGTGACGTGCCTAATGCTGTCATGTATTGGCTTGATGATGATCAGTCGCTCACGGCTAAACTTAAAAGAAAGTTTGACGATTTTGCAGTGAATGTGCTTTTACAAACACAACTCGAACCTCACCAAAACGAGGCAACCATACTTGACTTCACAGGTGATTCCATCATTCGAGAAGTAGAATTATTAGGCAATACTCAAGTAATGGTGTTTGCACGCTCGGTCATACCTATAACAAACGATACAAAAGATTTACTCAGTATTGGCTCAAAACCTTTGGGTGAAGTACTATTTAACGACCCCACTATTATACGTGGGCCACTGCAAATCACCCATACTGGTAGCACTTGGGGTAGACGATCAACTTTTACTATTGGCACAACCAAACTTTTGGTGAGTGAATTCTTTTTAGAGTGTTTATATGCGTGATCAAATTTTTACCAAGGAAAATGATTTAGTCAACTTCACTTTTGACAAAAGTGTTGTCAACGTATTTGACGATATGGTCAGGCGTTCAGTCCCAGGTTATCAAAGCATGATTGAGATGATAGGACTCATGGTTAAAACTTATGGTCAAAATAATACCAATTATTATGATCTTGGTGCGTCAACCGGCGCTGTTTCTTTAGCACTAAGCATAAACAACCCGCATCAACATAATCGAATTATCGCTGTGGATAATTCGATTGAAATGGTGAAGAAATGCAGGAATAATCTTGATGGTAAAATATCAAACTTTGATGTTATTTGTAGCGATATTAAAGACATAAGTTGTGAAAATTCATCTATCGTCGTCTTAAACCTAACCTTGCAATTTATCCCAGTTAAACAAAGACAAGCTTTAATTAATAAAATTTATCAAGGTTTAAACCCTGGCGGCGTGTTAATCGTCTCTGAGAAAATTCACTTTGATGATGAAAAAAAACAAACTGAAGTTACTAAACTACATTTAGACTTTAAACGCGCCAACGGCTATAGCGAGCTAGAGATTGCCGCTAAGCGCCAATCAATAGAAAATGTACTGATTACTGACAATAAAAAGACTCACTTTGATCGACTCAACTCTGCAGGATTTAGCCAAAGCTTATGTCACTTTCAGTGTCTTAATTTTGCCTCCTTTTTAGCAATTAAATAGCGGTAAAATAAGCCTCATTATGTTACTAATGATTGACAATTACGATTCGTTTACCTATAACCTAGTGCAGTATTTTGGTGAGCTAGGTCAAGTGGTTGAAGTACATCGTAATGATGAAATTACTATACAAGAAATTGAAAAACTCAACCCTGAGTTTTTAGTGATTTCTCCAGGCCCTTGTACGCCGA